>ERZ780128.359-NODE-359-length-19266-cov-12.814429_pt1 | contig 19266 bp, 9 predicted proteins | sample MGYA00511170_ERZ780128 | MGnify/ENA primary metagenome ERZ780128 (study PRJEB29588, sample SAMEA1970465) | human gut metagenome | biome: human gut; feature: human-associated habitat; material: faeces | place: Denmark | collected 2008/2010 ...
CCATAAACACCCAGGGCGATGCCCTGGGCTAGGAGCTTCTGCCCTTTCAGGGCGTATGGGGCTTACTTTTTTACCTTTTTACTTTTCAACAATCAGTCCACCCTTAGGCTGCATTTCCACCTTCAGGTTTCCCTTCTTATCTACCTTTACGGCCTTCATCTGAGAAACAGGCCAGAGAGCCTTCTTGTCCTTGCTGGCTGTTTCATGATAATAGGTAACGCTCTTGCCGGCAAGCATTGGGAGATTCAGGGTGAGCTTCATCACCTGGTCGGTGCCGTTCAAACCAGCCACATACCATTTATCACCATGGCGACGGGCAACAACGGCATATTTTCCAGGATAACCGGCGATGAACTTAGTCTCATCCCAGGTTGTAGGAACGCTCTTCAGGAAATCAATCTCGTGCTGAGGAAGCTCAGAGAGATTGTTCGGATAGATGGCGATACATTGGATAGCAGCCTGGTTCATGATAGCCGAAGCCATCTCGAAAACATCGGTAGTATAACGGCGATGACGACTCTTGTTATCTTTAGAGAGATACTTGTTCATGATGGTACCACCCCAATCCATCGCAGCCACGGCGTTGCGGCAGAATGGATGCATGGTCAGTTCGAAAGCCTCCTGCTTGGCATGATAATCAGAGAAGAATACATTCTCCGAAGCCAGTACAGCCTCGCTGGAAACATAATTAGGATACATGCGCTCCCAACCTCTTGGCAGGGTGCAGCCATGGAAGATAACCTGAATGCCATAATCGTTGGCATCGCTCAGGATGTCTTCATACTGCTGCATGGTATGCTGCTTGTCGCCACCGAAGAAATCTACCTTGATACCCTTGATGCCGATACTCTTCATCCAGGCCATCTCCTTCTTGCGGACCACGATGTTATCCATGATGCCACGAGGCCCCTGAGGTGCATCGTTTGCCACACCATTGGAATTATACCAGAGCATCAGACTCACATTCTTGCTCTGCGCATACTTGCTCAACTCTGCTATCTTGTCTCTACCAATCTGGGTATCCCAGAGCGCATCAACCAGCACATATTCATATCCCATGGTAGCAGCCAGGTCGATGAACTGCTTCTGGTCGTTATAGTTGCAGGATTCATCCTGCCAGATGAGCCAGCTCCAGGTATACTTGCCTGTTCCGTATTTCTGGGAAGCCTCGAATCTTGGCTCTACTACATCGTATGGAATGGTGGTCTCTACCAGAGGCTTCAAATCAGAACCCACGGTGATGGTGCGCCAAGGAGTGGAACCCGGAAGAATGAAAGCTGCCGATGTAGAACCGATGCCATCAGCCTCCTTCTCCATAGGGAAGGCTACCTGATAACCCTTTGCAGCATCATAATCGCTGATGTGACAACCCGGATAGTTGCCGTGAGTACCCGTCTCGCTGACCAATACCCAGCCATCGCCACCTACCTTGAAGAGGCAAGGGAAAGTATAGCCATGGCCATAACCCGACTTGGCTGTAAGAGGCTGATCCACCTTATAATCTTCTTCATAACTTGGTTTGGTTCGGGCAAAACCGATGAGCGGATTCGACTGTGGACAGAGGTAAGTGGTGGTTACCTTAGGAAGATTGAAGGCAGTTTTCTCCTCGTTTACGATGAGATGCTGAGCCTTCAATTGATCAAAAGTATAACGGAAAGCCACATCGTTGTTGCTTACATTGAAGGTAACCGTCATTGGCTGCTTCTTGCCGTTGATGTATGTCACGTTGAGCTGGTTGGCATGATAATCTACATGCGAAACCTTGGCGGTGCGGAGGTCATAGCTCTTCTCCACCTTTATCTCATTCTTGCCCTGATAGGTCAAGCCCTGACTGAAATCGCCTACATTGGCAAGGAGTCCGAGCTGTGATTCCTCCATCATTCGCTTGCCTGCATAGTCGATGGAATAATAGAGTTTGCCATCGCGGTCTTCTACCACGACATTCAACTTACCATCAGGAGAACTGACAGTATTCTTCTCTGCGTATGCACCGATGCTTGCCATCAATGCCAGCGCTACTGCTAAAACGTTTTTCTTCATTTCCAGATAAAAGTAATTAGTTTATTTGTTACTATGTTTTTATGCCGCAAAGTTAAGCAATATTATCGAATAAACAAAAATTAAACCGAATTATTTTGTACTTTCTTCAAATAATAGTAACTTTGCACGAAATAAACTATACACATATCAGCAGTTATGTTACAACTTGACAATTTCTATAAGGCTCGCTTCGTGCTGAGCAAGGTAATAAGAAAGACTGAGCTGGTTCACACGCCAAGAATCAACCCAGAGAGTGATGTTTATTTGAAACCAGAGTGCCTGCAGAAGACCGGTTCGTTCAAGATTCGTGGTGCTTACTATAAGATTTCACAACTCACCGATGAAGAAAAGGCGAAGGGTGTGATAGCCTGTTCTGCGGGCAACCATGCACAGGGTGTAGCGCTGGGAGCTACAGCCATGGGCGTCAAGAGCCTCATCTGTCTGCCTGAAGGTGCTCCTATCTCCAAGGTAGAAGCGACCAAGCGACTGGGTGCTGAAGTCTGTTTGGTACCTGGCGTTTACGATGATGCCTACCAGAAGGCGCTGGAACTGAGAGATGAGCATGGCTACACCTTCGTACATCCTTTCGATGATGAGAACGTCATTGCAGGTCAGGGCACCATCGGTCTGGAAATTCTCGACCAGTTGCCAGATGTAGAAGCTGTCGTCGTTCCTGTAGGTGGCGGCGGACTTATCTCTGGTGTAGCCTTTGCCATCAAGTCGCTGAATCCTAACGTCAAGGTATATGGTGTTCAGGCAGAAGGAGCAGCAAGTATGGTACAGAGTCTGCACGATCATAAACAGGAGAAGTTGCCTTCTGTAGCGACCGTTGCTGATGGTATTGCCGTAAAGGAACCGGGCAAGATTACTTTTGAAACCTGCTCCAACTATGTTGACGAAATCGTAACCGTGAGCGAGGATGAGATTTGTGCAGCCATCCTGAAACTCATAGAGAGCGAGAAGATGGTAGCCGAAGGCGCCGGTGCGGCCAGCGTGGCAGCAGTAATGTACAACAAGGTTCCGGTGAAGGGCAAGAAGACCATCTGCGTAGTAAGCGGCGGTAACATCGACGTAACCATCCTCAACCGTGTCATCAACCGAGGATTGGTAAAGAGTGGACGTCTCTGCACCATCGAGATGGAGCTGGACGACAAGCCGGGCGAGCTGGTAGAGGTAGCCTCCGTCATCGCAAGCCTGGGCGGCAACATCACGGGAGTTCATCACGACCGTTCTGCCAACCGCAACAAGGTGAATGCCTGCGTACTCCGTGTCACCATGGAGACCCGCGACGAGGAACACGTCAAGGAAATCAAGAGTGCCCTGGAACAGAAGGGCTTCCATCTCTGGATTATATAAGAGAAGAGACTTTTAGAAATATCCATAAAATATAAAAAGAGGGTGCGCCGTCAGTTGATAGCGCACCCTCTTTTTATATCTTATTAAACTCTTTATTACCATCAAGCTCTTTTATTATTGAGCTTTATCTTTGATAGAACTACTTTACTTCCTTGAGCAAGCAAGGGCGAACCTTCTCGGTTACACCAGCTTCCTCAGTAATCACGGTGGTGAGAGGCTTGAGATCAGCAGCATTCTTTGCCACCATCACCTTGTAATCACCAGCCTCAACCTGCCACTGACTATCAATCTCATTGAAAGAAGCCAAATTCTTGTATGGGATATCGATAGAAACTGTCTCCGACTCACCAGGCTGCAAATTCTTAGTCTTGGCGAAACCACGAAGTTCCCTGGTTGGTTTATCCATATCCTTGCCAGGAGCTGCCACATATACCTGAACAACTTCCTTACCAGCTACCTTACCAGCATTCTTCACAGTCACCAGGACCTTGATATTGCCCTGTGCATCCTTCGTTACCACAGGTTTTCCATACTTAAAGGTAGTATAGCTCATACCATAACCAAAAGGAAAAGATACAGGCACATTCTTAGTCTGGTAATAACGATAACCTACATAAACACCATCATTATACTCGGTGTAATCCACATTCTTCACGTTACCCTTGCTACCGATGCCCTTGCCCATAAACATACCAAGCACATCATCAACCTTGACAGTCTCAGGGTTAGGGAAATCAGCCTTAGAAGGAACATCGTTATAACTTACAGGCCATGTCATAGGAAGACGACCAGAAGGATTCTCCTTACCCGCCAAGATGTCAGCAACACAGTTACCACCCTCCTGACCAGGCAACCAAGACAACAATACAGCATCAGGACCACCAATCCAACTCTTGGTCTCAACAACGCCACATACATTCAAGATGACAACCACCTTCTTGCCAGCCTTATGGAAAGCGTTGCAAACGCCAGAAATCATATCCTTCTCCTCCTTGGTGAGATTGAAGCTATCAGAAATCTTTCGATCCAAGAACTCACCAGACGACTTACCAATAGTGATGATTGCCATATCGTTGTTTTTGACGGCAGCAGACATATTCAATTCAGCAAGGCTCATCTCAGGGATGAAGTGACCAGGCAAGAAAGCCTCCAAAGGATTCTTTGGCTTTGGCAAGTTCGCCTTTGCCTTTGGAGCATACTCTATGTATGACTTATGGATATCGCCATCCACCTGATAGCCAGCATTCTTCAAACCATCCAACAAACTTACCACATAAGCATGGTTAACATTGCCAGAACCAGTACCACCAGCTATGAAATCATAAGAAGTATTGCCGAAGAGAGCGATGTTCTTAATCTTCTGATCGAGTGGCAATACATTCTTGTTATTCTTCAATAACACCATTCCCTCGGTAGCGGCATTGCGAGCCACCAAAGCATGTCCCTTCAAATCAGGGTTGTTGTCGGCAACATACTGCTTGAAACGAGGAGTCTGCATGATATACTCCAAGATATGGCGCACATTGCGGTCGAGGATTTCCATAGACAGGCGACCATTGAGCACAGCCTTGCGAATCTCCTTCACCTGGTCTGCCTTACCAGGCATCAACAGGTCGTTACCCGCTTCCATCTGGGCAGCTGCGCTAAGACCACCAAACCAGTCGGTCATCACCATACCCTTGAATCCCCACTCATGGCGAAGAATCTCTGTTATCAAGTCACAACGCTCACTAGACATCGTACCATTGATGAGATTGTAAGAAGTCATCACTGTCCAAGGCTGAGCCTCCTTGATAACGATTTCGAAAGGTTTCAAGTAAATCTCACGGAAAGTACGTGGATTACCGATAACATTGTTACGAGTACGATTGGTCTCCTGGTTGTTCAGTGCGAAGTGCTTCAACGAAGTACCGACATCGTTGCTCTCGATACCATTCACCATAGCAGCACAAATGGTACCAGCCAACAATGGGTCTTCTGAATAATACTCAAAGTTACGACCACAAAGAGGATTACGCATAATATTGGTAGCAGGTGCCAACAAGACATCTACGCCATAATGCTTCACCTCGTCTCCCATAGAGGTACCTACGGAATACACCAAGTCTTTGTTCCAGGTAGAGCTCATCACAGTAGCCACAGGGAAGTGGGTACAGTAGAATGTCTTGTCGGTATTCTTGCGCTTAGGGTCGATGCGAAGACCAGCAGGACCATCGGCTACAACCGTAGCAGGAATGCCCAGACGCTCAATACCATTCACCTGACCTGCGGCACCCTGTACCAACTGACCTTGGTTACCAATGGTAGCCTCCATCTGGCTCTCATACTTACCCGTAGAACCTACCACCAACTGAATCTTCTCATCGAGAGTCATCGCATTGATGACATCCTGAATAGGAGACACACCCAACTTCGGATTCTGTGCTTGCACTACGAAAGTCGCAGAAAAAAGCACACATGAAGAAACTAATAATTGTTTTATCATTGTCTATACCTTGTTAAAAAAAATATTTTATTAAGCTATTACTTGAAAAACTTATTTTATCATTTGAAAATCTTCTGTGCGAACTCTGTAAGATACACACGCCAATTACGCCAGATGTGTCCACCCTCCGTCTCCAAATAGGTATATTTATACCCCTTCTCATCGAAGTAGCGACGCAAGTCTGCACTGCTCTTGTAGAGGAAATCGGTCTTGCCCATACCAATCCAATATAACTTTGGCTTGTTCTTAAACAGAGTAGCCAACTGTGTCTTAGCCTCCTCATTCCCCTGCAACTGCTTGTAGAAGTCATTACGGAAATCGCCAGTAGTACTCACATGCAAACCTGCAGAGAAGAGCCCGATGTAATCAAACTTGGTAGGGAAACGACGAGAGATATCGAAAGAATGACCACCTCCCATAGAGAGTCCACAGATGGCACGATGAGCCTTGTCCTTAGCAACCTTGTAATGGCTCTCCACATAATTCATCACATCAGGGAAACTCTCATCCATGGTGGCAGCTGGCTTAGCACCTTGATAGCCATAGAAAGAAGGAATATATTGACCTGCCGACCACTCACCTGGAGCAGCCTGGCAATTAGGATTGCCATTGGTCATCACCACGACCATAGGCTTAGCCTTACCTGTGGCAATCAAATTATCAAGAATATGCTGTGCACGACCTAAAGTAGTCCAAGCATCCTCATCGCCACCAGCGCCATGGAGCAGATAGAGTACAGGATAATCCTTGCCCTTGTCATAACCTGCTGGAGTATAGACCGTCATACGGCGCTGCATCTTGAGTGTAGGACTATCATACCACACCTTAGACACATTTCCGTGAGGCACTTCGTTAACGGTATAGAGATCACCACAATCACCTTTCTTGTCTGAAAGAATGAATATATTGGTTTCTGAGGTAATATCACGAGTGATATACACGCTTCCCGGGTCAACGATCTTCACTCCATCCAAAAGAAAATTGTAAGAATACAACTCAGGGGAAAGCAATTGGCTGGTAAAAGTCCAAACACCCTTTTCATCTTTTTTCATATCAGCTACTCCAGGAGCATCATACTTTCCCAATGGTGTATCAATGGTTTTCGGTGCCAAGAAATCACCAGTAACCTGCACCTTTTGGGCATTAGGAGCCTTCAAGCGGAATGTTACGGTATGGTTGGCATTCACCTCGGGTGAGATAACAGGAGCATTGTCAAACAAAGCCTGTTGGGCAAAACTGCCAAGACTCATCAGCAAGGCAGTTGCCAAGAATGTAATTTTCTTCATTGTTATCTAATTTTAATAATTGTTAGTCTCATTCTATAGAAGGTCTCCTAAGATTTAGAAGACCTTCCAGCTAATTATTCGAATATTTTTTGGGCAAATTCAGTGAGATAGATTCTCCAATTTCGCCAAATATGTCCCCCATCAGTTTCCATATAGGTATATTTGTATCCCTTGCTATCCAGTTTCTTTCGAAAAGCGTTGTTGTCCTTATAGAGGAAATCGGAATTACCTATGCCTATCCAGAAGAGTTTTGGCTTGGCAGCAAAGAGGTTAGCCAACTTATCATCCAGATTGTCGTAGATATACTCATTGGCTCCATCGCTCCTCTGCTCCTTGCCGATGGCTGCGGAGAATAAACCTACATAACCAAAGGTTTTAGGATTGTTGATAGAAATATAGAGCGAGTGAAAACCACCCATCGAAAGACCTGCTATGGCACGACCTTGAGCACTGGCGATGGTACGATAGCGACTATCTATGAACTTCACTACCTCAGGGAAAGATACCTCGAAAGAGCCCTCCATGGTCTTAGGCAATCCCAATGTAGGAACTATCAGATTATCCGAAGTCTGTCCTGGAGCTGCCTCCTGAGAGATATTGCCATTGGTCATGACGACGATCATTGGCTTCGCCTTGCCTTGCGCAATGAGGTTATCGAGAATTTGCGAAGCACGTCCCAAATCCATCCACGCTTCCTCGTCGCCACCGATGCCATGCAAGAGATAAAGCACAGGATATTTCTGCTTGCTGGTCTCGTAACCTGCAGGAGTATATACTGTCATACGGCGAGTAAGGCCAGCTTTGGCATCATCATACCAGACCTTTGATACGGTTCCATGCGCTACCTTGTTGACCTTGTAGAGATCTGCCTTTCCTCCGCCTATCAAGAAATAGTTGGAAACGTTGGCGATGTCACGCACGGTATAGACGTTGAGATGGTCGGTAACATTGGCGCCATCCACCATCATTGTATAGCTATAAAGCTCTGGTGCCAAAGGAGCAGTGGTTGTAAATGACCACACACCCTTCTCATCCTTCTTCAAATCGGCTACTCCAGGCATATCATACTTACCCATCGGGGTATCAACTTTCTTGGTTGGCAAGAAGTCACCTGTTATCTGTACTTTATGTGCCTCTGGTGCCATGCAGCGGAAAGTAACGGTCTTGTCTGCATGAATCTCAGGAGATAGAGGCATCTGTCCTCCGAACAAGGCTTGCTGTGCGAAACAGCCCAAATGTAAGAGCAGCGCTGCTGCAAGCATTTGTAGTTTCTTCATATCTGTTTTTAATTAATGTTTTTAATTTCACTTTATTATTGCCACACCTCACCCAACTTTTTCATAATTTTAGGCGTGCATGCAGCCCAGAAGGGCCAGTCGTGTGTACCAGAGCGAGTGATGTATTCGTTAGGCACCTTATTGGCATCAAGGGCCTGTTTGAAATTGCCAGCCGACTGAAAGAGAAAATCTTCAGTACCTATCTCGATAGTGATGCCCGGCAGTTTCGATACATCGGCCTTGCTCAACAGATCATATAGGTTAGGAGCGCCATCAATGTAGGTGGCAGGGCTGCAAGCATATACATATGAGAACATTTCGGGATGCAGCAAACCATAATAAAGCGATCCAAAGCCACCCATCGACAGGCCACCAATGGCACGCGAGGCACGGTCTTTCTTTACAGCATAGAGGTTCTCAACCGTGGGCATGAACTCAGTGAAGAAGTAGGTCATATATTTTATGTCATTCCCATTATAGTTGTCGCAATAAAAATTATCGCCACCACAGTCGGGGCAAATCACAATCATCTCAGGAGCTGTGCCATCGCTGGCCGCAGTCGAGGCATTAACGTTTATCTTTCCACCATTCAGCCAATCGTTATTGCTACCATTAGCGCCATGCAGCATATACAGCACTGGATATTCTTTGCTTTTATCATAGCCTTTGGGCAAATACACCGAATATTTCATAGTGCGACCCAGCACCGTGCTCTTAATGGTTTGGTCGCGCAGCTCGGTGCCCGTAGCCTGCATTAACGAAGCAAACTTAACAGAGAAGCTGCCCGTGGTGCTGGTGGTTTTTCCATCGGCAGTAGTGGTACCCAGGTTCTTAGCCACAAGGTTGAACAGAGCGGCACCCTCACTGCTCATGGCAGTAGAGACCTCTATCTGTCCTGAGGTGATATATTGCTTCACGCCACTGGCATCTACATAATAGCTACCGCCAGCCATGTTATATTCGGGCACCACCCAACCGTTGTCGCACAGCCAAGCATCATGGGCATTGCCTTGCACAGTATAGGTACCAACTATACCTGTAGCCGTTTTGCCCGGAGCATTAATAAGATCGAGGTAAAGGGTGGTAGCCCCCTCGGGCGATGTTACGCTAACCGAATATTTTTTTACACCAGGGATCATGGTGGCCTGACCCGTAGTCCAATCGTAAACTGGCTGCTCGTCTATCACCATCATATAGCCCGATGCCTCTGGGTCATCTTGTCCCACAACGAAGGCAAGCTCTCCTACATAATTCAACTTCACTCGCTGGCCGGCGGCATTGGCAAACAAACCGTTCAAGTAATACTTGCCCCCGATAAGAGATACGTCGATGTCACCACTCTTCATTGCCTCACCATTCACCTTGACCACACAAGTTTTGTTAGCCACGGTCTCAGCTACGGTATAAGAGGCAGCGGGAAGAATCCACTCGGTACTACCAAAACTAATCTGAATGACAGCTCCCTTTACATCTTTTATATCTACATTGAGCGCCTTCACGCCTTTCTTTAACTTAGTGGTAGGCTGCACGGTAGCCTCTTGCGATGTATAATTCTGCATATCTGCATATACTCCCTGCATACCATCAAGAGCATCGTTATCGCAGGCTGTGAAACACAGCCCTGCAATAAACAGACTTAATATTGAACCTATATATTTTTTCATATCAATATCATTTAAATATCAGTTAATTAGAAGATTACCATCCCGTATTCTGCTGGATATTAGGATTCAATTCTCTTTCCTTCAAAGGAATAGGAAGCAACATGTGCTTGTCTTGGAATCCGAAAGTAGAATTGGAGAAATCCCAACTTACGCCCTTGGAAGAGTAGTTAGGAATTTCCTTACCCTGTGAAGCCAAGGCTTTCTTGGCATCCCCCCAACGTACCAAGTCCTGGAATCGGGTACTTTCCAGACAGAGTTCCAAGCGCTTCTCCGTCTTGATGTCGTCCAAGGTAACGCTAGTCAATGGAGTTTCCTTGGCGCGTTCACGAATCTGGTTGATGTCATAGAGAGCCTTGTCTGGCTGACCAGCCTGTAAGTTAGCCTCGGCAGCCAGGAGGAGAACTTCGGCATAACGCATAATCTTTCGGTCGGTATATTGTAATCCCTGGAAGTAGGAGGCATCCATGATGTTGTCACTCTTCAATAAGCGGTTCTTGAAGAAGAGGTAGCCTTCACATCCATAGATATTCTGACCAGGATTCAACTTCACACCGTATGCTGTCATCTGATCACTGTTGAGCAGGGTCTTCTGCAAACGATATCCATTCTTGCCCTCTGCTTTTACAAATGCCTCATAGAGAGACTTGCGAGGGTTCAAGAAGCCGTAGGTTCCTTGAGCAACTTCGTCGGCAGCCTTGCCTTCGAGCGTCATATTGCCAGTACGCCATCCTTGCATCAGGAAGGTCATGTCAAACTGGTTCCAAGCCTGCTCCTGGTCGTTACGCCACTGCAATTCGAGCATAGACTCACAGTTGTTGTTGTTGACGGCATGAAACTGCATGTCATAGTCGCCACGGAAGAGGTCGTACTTCTTGGAATCCACCACCTCATTGAGTACGGATGCTGCCTCCTGATACTTTTTCTGGAAGAGATAAGCCTTGCCCAAATAAGCCTTTGCCACTTCCTGGGTAACACGCATACCCGTCTCCTGATCGTCCTTGTTCTTCTTGGAAGGCAAGGCATTCATGCCGATAGCCTCTTTCAAGTCTGCCTCCACAACAGCCCAAAGTGCCTCTGGAGTACTGTTTGGCTGACGGTACTCATCTGTAGCCAAGAGATGATCTACCAATGGAGCTGTACCCCAAAGAGTAACCAGCTCGAAGTTAGCCCAAGCACGGAAGAAATAAGCCTCGGCTATGGCACGCTTCTTGACTTCCGTATCATTAGCCACCTTCTCTATGATGAGGTTTGACTGATAGATGACACCATAGAGACCCGAGAACAGACCCTCGACATTGCCGTTGCTAGAATCGAAGGTATATTCATTCAACTGCTCGTATGAGTTGTTGTCGCCACGACTACCACCGCCACACCAAGCATCATCCGAAAGCATATTCTTGGTAAAGAACCAAGTAAAATACAATCCCTTCACACGGCTATACATGGCAGCCACCGCCTGCTCGGTCTGCTCATTGGTCTTGTAGAAATCATCCTGACAACCCATATTGCCATGCTTTGCTATATCGAGTCTGTCTTCACAACCGGCAAATAACACTGCCACAACAAGAAGCAGACTATATATGATATTCTTTTTCATAATTTCCTAATGTTATTATATATATAGAATATGTATAGTGTTAGTTATATGAACCTCCAGATCTTAGAACTCCAAGTTGAAGCCCATTACTACCTTCCTTGAGGTTGGATAACCGCCTTTGTCGATACCCATACCCACTACACTATTGGTAGAAACCTCAGGGTCGAAGCCTGGGTACTTGGTGATGGTGAAGAAGTCATCGAGAGACATATAGAGGCGCAAGTTACTGATTGCTACCTTCTTGAGAAGAGTCTTCGGTAAACTGTAGCCCAACTGAATCTGCTTAATCTTGAAATAAGATCCATCATATACCATTGCGCTGGATGTAGCATACTTGTCCATATTGTTGGCACCAGCACGTGGCTTGCTACCATTAGGATTGCTCTCCGTCCAACGGTCGTCATAGAAGAGTTCCTTCATCTTGTTGACCATAGGGAAGTCGGTACGGTTGATACAGTTGAATATCTTGTTGCCTGATGCACCAGAACCAAATACTGCCAAGTCGAAACCTTTGTAAGCTGCGGTCAAGGTGATACCATAGGTGAAGTCTGGAATGGCACTGCCCAAGTCCATCTTGTCATCATCGGTCAAATCACCACTATCGTTCAGGTCGGCAAAAGTTGGATCGCCCGTCTTTGGGTCTATACCTGTAAACTGATAGCCGCGGAAGTAATACACAGGATAGCCCTTCTCGAAGTATGTGAGAGGCACATTCATAAAGGTAGTACCCTGCAAACGAGTCAAGGATGGGTCGAGATAAGTAACCTCGTTCTTCAAGGTAGCGAGATTGCCACGTACACTGTAGCTGAAATCACCGATGTTGTCTCTCCAACCGAGTTCAAACTCGAATCCCTTGTTGCTTACGTTACCAGCATTGATAGGAGATGTGGTGCCGCCGATAACCAAAGATGGAGTGGTACCACCCACGAGCAAGTCCTTGGTCTTCTTCACGAAATAGTCCATGCTGAAGTTCATTCTGCCAGCAAAGAGGAGCGCATCAATACCCAAGTCGGTCTGCTCTGATGTTTCCCACTTCAGTTTATCGTTACCCATACTAGATGGACTAACAGACGTTGTATAATTATTACCAGGAACTAACGGATAAATGCTACCCTGCGCCATATCGGTGCTGTAGGCATAGCCACTCAAGGAAGCCAAGCTACCATTTTGGCCCCAGCTGGCACGCAATTTCAAACTAGCCACAACATCTCTTAAAGGCTCGAAGAACTTTTCCTCAGAAATGGTCCAACCTCCAGACACAGCTGGGAAATATCCCCAACGATTGGTTGCTGGAAGCTTAGATAAGTCGGCAGCATCTGCACGGAGGGAAGCCTGCAGATAATAACGGTTCTTATAATCGTAACTCAAACGGCCAAAGTAAGAATACTTGGCTGAGCGAGTTTTCTCACCACCTACAGACTTGGTAGCAGAAGCGGATGCGAAATTCAGATAGTAGAACAATGGATTGTTTTTCTTGACAGCGTCTTCACCATTAGCCTGCAAACCACCCTGCACGTAATCATAGGTAGATTCCTGGAAAGACATACCAACCATGGCATTCACGGTATGGTTACCAAACTTCTTCATATAGTTGGCAAAGTTTTCCCATTGATAATAGATAGAGGTAGAAGAAGATGCACTCTGATCTACATAATCACGGCTTTGCGTTGCATTTCCATAGAAAGGAAGTGAAGTGGAAGAACTGCGAGTACCCGACAAACGGTAACCAAAGCGAGAAGTAATTACAAGATCCTTGATAGGCTTGAAATCAGCATAGATGGAACCATTCACATTGAATCCACTGTTGCGAGATATGCCATTGTCACGCATCACGAATGGGTTGAACTGCTCACCTGCATAGAAAGCAGACACACCATAGTAGTTACCAGCCGCATTGGTCAAGAGATGCTTTCCGCTTGCCAAGGCACTAGCAACATGAGCAGGCAAGTTTCCACCCTCGTATGCAACGGGGGTCAATGGATCCATAGAAAGCACAGCTGCCATCATAGAACCATACTCAGAACCCTCTGAAACAGAACGAGCGTTATATTTTTCAATCTGATTAGTAGTACCCACCTTCAACCATGGCTTGATCTGATATTCAGCATTGATGGTAGCGGTGAGACGCCGATAGAGGTCATTATTACCTCTTACCATACCATCATTGTCAAGATAAGTAAGCGAAAGATAGTAGTTGCCATTTTGGTTACCACCCGTAAAGCCCAGGTTGTGCTTCTGCATCTTACCCTTGCCATAGATGGCATCTACCCAGGAGGTATTGGTTGTACCATCCCAATTCTTCAAGAGAAAATCCTCGGTAAAGGTCTTACCTTCTTTCATATATTGGATATATTCTTCGGCATTGAGCAACTTAGGCTTTTTAGCAAGCGATTCGATGGCATATTGGAAATCATATGTTATCTTTCCACTACCCACAGTACCCTTCTTCGTAGTAATGAGAACCACGCCATTACCAGCCTCTGCACCATATATGGCAGCAGAAGCGGCATCCTTCAATACTTCCATAGATGCTATGTCATTAGGATCGATACCACTAATATCGCCTAAGCGCACACCATCTACTACATAGAGAGGATCGGAAGAACCATTGGAAGAGAAACCACGGATACGAACGGTTGGTGATGCACCCGGACGAGCAGAAGAAGAGACAATCTGTACACCTGCGGTCTTACCCTGAAGAGCAGACTTGGCATTGGTGATGGTACGATTCTCCATATCCTCTTTCTTCACCTGAGAGATGGCACCTGTTACAGAACTCTTCTTCTGAACGCCATAGCCTACAACCACCACATCGTCGAGTACCTTGTTGTCTTCATGTAATGTAATCTTGAGTCTGGAAGAGTTGGCTAATACCTCTTTATTCTTATAGCCAAGATAAGAGAAGACAAGGGTCTTACCTTTTTGCACCTGGATCGTAAAGTTACCATCCATATCAGTTACTGTACCACCCTTGTTGTCTCCCTGCACACGCACGGTAACACCAATCAAAGGGTCGGCATTTTGGTCAACTACGAGACCAGCGACTTTCATCAGTTCCTGCGCCAAGGCAGCAGAACCGGAAATCATCAATAAGAACACGAAGGTTAGAAACCTTCTGTAATCATTCATTTTTCTCATAGATTTTTCTCATTAAGATAATACTTTATTGATTAAGCTTATATTCTTGTAAATCTGTTAATTGTTTATGGTTGCAAAGGTAGTACTTTTTATCATACACCTTTTTCTAACTTGTTTTCTTGTGTTACGTTTTTGTTCAAAATGGGGTTTTCTATATGTTCAAAAACTTGCTTATTTGTTTAAAAAGCCTTATAATCCTTGTATATATCAGGGTTTTATAGTACTTTTGCAGCTACAATCAAAACCATCTATTATGAAACGAACAAAGGTATTTTATAACGCACTCATTCTCTTGGCAACCCTTCTTCTTACTGCTTGCCAGGAACAAAAAGGCATCCCCGTAGTCTCTTCACCTGAGAAGAACCTCGTCCTGTCTGATCATATCTCCAACCAAAAGGTGATGAGCATCTGCGAAGACAAATACGGACAAATCTGGATAGGTACCTTCCGTGGTCTCAACAAGTATGATGGCAACCAGTATCACCAATACTACTGCGTGGACGATTCACTGGGATTGCCCGACAACCATATTACCCACATTTATCGTGACTCCCACAACCGACTCTGGATAGCTACCGTCAACGGCGTATGCCTATACCAGGCCAATGGCAATTTCAACCGAATAAGTATCAATGGAACTAACAAGAACATCGAAAAAATCCTAGAAGACAAGGAGGGAAGAATCTTCTTCCTCACGATGACAGACCTATATCAATATGACGAAAATACCAACACAGCCATCATCAAGCTCTCCAAGATGCTGGAGAAGAACTGCTATAATATCTCTTGCCATATAGACCGAAAAGATGTGATGTGGATTGTTACCCCTTACTCTGTCAAGGGGTATCGCACCCAAGACCTCAAACTTATTGCCCAAAGCCCAGTACAGAATTATCCCATCGTCTCTTTTCTCCTCGACGGGCACCAGCTCTACCTCTCTGGCTACAATGGAATGCAGCTCTTTGATACGAACACCTGGAAATGGCAACATCTCCCTGTAGCCTTGCAAGGCTTGCAAATCCCCAACGACATGGTCAACTGCATCCATCCCTATGGTGCAAAAGGCAATCTTCTGCTCAGCACCACCAAGCACGGATTACTCTATTTCAATGCCCAGAAGGGAACCATCCTGCCACAAAGCGACAAGAATTTCCCATTCGAAGTGCCTGATATGCAAGTCAACAAGATATTAACCGACTCCAAGGGCAACCTTTGGCTCGGGTCTGAAGACGATGGTGTAAAAACCATCTACAGATACAAGGATATGTTTAACAGCATGCCTGCCCTTCAACGTGCCATCGGCAAACAGCCCGTACTCTCCGTAGCCGCCGACAGGAATCATCACCTTTGGATTTCTACCAAGAAGAACGGACTCTATATGTATGACTTGCAAACCCAGCAACTCAAGGACATACCGATGGTTTCCTACAGCAACGGCAACAAGAAGAATGCCATCATCAACATCTTTGTGGATAGCAGCAATCATCTATGGCTAGCCAATGGTGACCATGTGGCAAAGTGCCAATACGATGGCAACAATCTCAACAAGGTAGCCTCCTACCCTTGCTTCATGCCTATGGACATCAGCCAAGATGCAAAGGGAAACATCTGGGTATCCACGGCATCCGTCAACATCTACTGCATTTCAGCACAAAGTGGAGAGATGACCAAAAAACAACTCTTCCCTACCACTTTCTGCTTCATTCCCAGCATCATGCTCTTGCAGAATGGCAGCATGCTCATATCTGCCTTCTACAGACCTATCCTGGAAATGAATGGAAACAACTTCGATGTCCAAGAGTTTAAAGTGAATCCGGATGACTGGAAAAAGTGCATCAAGCGAAGTGTGTATATCCCTACCAAGAACTATCAAGACCGCAAGGGCAACATCTGGTTGGGTACAGTTACCAACGGACTCTTGAAGTATGACGCCAAGAGCCGCAAGCTGACCACCATAGCAGGAATCTCCTGCTCCGACATTTCCAGCATCGAGGAAGATAGAGATGGAAACATTTGGGTCAGTACGCTGTATGGACTCAACAAGATAGATGGAAAAACAGAAAAGGTAACCACCTACAACGAGGCTGACGGTGTGAAAGGCTTCCAATTCTACGATAGGGCATCGTGCAAGCTATCAGATGGAACTCTCATCTTCGGCGGTACCCAGGGACTCACCATCTTCAATCCCCAAAACGTAAACACGAACCAACAGATAAGTCTGCTTTTCGAAACACTCAAGGTACATAATGAGATTATGCTTCCTGGCAAGAATGGATGTATCGAGGAGAGTATGGAAGAATCACCCCATATCCACCTAAGCTACAAACAAAACAGCTTCAGCATCGCCTTTGCAGCCATCGACTACAGCGACTACAAGCACATCCATTACTTCTACCAAATGGCTGGATTCGACAATACGTGGATTGATGCAGGCAATAACAACGAGGCGTACTACTCTAATCTGCCAGCTGGCAACTATACCTTCAAGGTCAAGATGGTAGGCAACGACTCCGACAATATCATCGCCGAAAAAAGCATACAGGTAAGCATCGCCCCTGAGCCTTGGAACTCTTGGTGGGCATGGTGCCTATACATTATTATAATGGGATGCGTCGGCTTCGTGATCTATCGGCAGAAGATGCGCATCAGCATTGAGAAGAACATGGTTCAAAAGGCTAAGGATGAGAAGGAGCAGGAACAGCGCATCAACAAGATGAACATGAGTTTCTTCGCCAACATCTCGCATGAGTTCCGGACACCACTCACCATGATTTCGGGACCAGTGGAACAACTCTGTGAAAGTGAAAGCATCAACAAGCACGACAAGTTGCTATTGAACATCATCAACCGAAGCGTGGATAGAATGCTGAGACTCGTCAACCAGTTGCTCGACTTCAACAAGTTGGAGAACGACACGCTCCGCTTGCACGTCAAGCAAACCGACATTATCTCCGAGATGAAGCGCATCATGGACCTCTTCATCGTGAATACAGAGGAGAAAGGTATCACCTTGAACTGTCACGGACTAGAAGGTTCCTACCTGATGCTTCTGGATTCCGACAAACTGGAAAAGATTATCAACAACCTGATGTCCAACGCCATGAAGTTTACCCCTCGTGGCGGTAAGATAGATGTATCTTTCGACACCGGTACCACTAACAAGGGAGAACAGATTATCACCATCACGGTGGCTGATACAGGCAAGGGAATCCCACAGAATGAGGTGGAGAATATCTTCAAGCGATATTATCAGTTGAACAACCAATCCACAGGCACCATCAACTGGGGTACTGGCATCGGACTCTACTATGCCCGCAGCCTAGCCGTCCTTCACCATGGCGATTTAAAGGCGGGCAACCGCAAGGACTGCCAGGGAGCCATCTTCACCGTTACCCTGCCTACCGAGGAGAGCCTCTATGCCGCCAACGAGAAAGCCCCTTTGGAGCAAGACCAGAAGATGGCTTTTCCACTGCACGACAGTCAGAAAGTGGCAGACAAGGTAAGTCAAGATAACAGTACAGACAACCGTCCGAAAATACTCATCGTAGATGACGACACCGAAGTGGTACATTATCTTCGTACCCTCCTGGCATCATCCTATCGCATCATCTATCGTTTCGATGCCGAGAGTGCCTTGAAGGCGACAAGGGAGGAAGAACCTAGCCTCATCCTCAGCGATGTGGTGATGCCGGGAATGAGCGGCTATGATCTCTGCAAGGAAATCAAGCAAGACATCCAACTCTGCCATATCCCAGTCATCCTGGTAACGGCAAAGACCACCACCGAAAACCAAGTGGAGGGTCTGAACAGTGGAGCAGATGCCTACGTTACCAAACCATTCACCCCCAAGGTTCTCCTGGCAATGATCAACTCGCAACTCACCAACCGTGAGAAGACCAAGACCATCCTAACCAACGCCACGGAGACCGACAAGAACGTGGAAGAAGTACTGTCGCCACAAGACAAACTCTTCATGGACGAACTCTATCATATGATGGAGCAGGAACTAGCCAACTCGGAATTGGATGTCAACAAGGTAACGAAACTGATGCACATCTCCCGCACAAAACTCTACTACAAGGTCAAGGGACTCACAGGAGAGAATCCAAGCGTCTTCTTCAAGACCTATAAGCTCAATCGTGCCGCCACCCTCATCGTGGAAGGCAAGTACAACATCTCGGAGATTGCCTACATGACAGGATACAACACCCTCTCCCACTTCTCAACCAGCTTCAAGAAGCAATTTGGATGTACACCGAGCGAATATAGTAAGAAAACTTATTAAATTTTGATGTGAAATAGACCTATTATGGGAAAAAATGCTTATCTTTGCATCTAGATTGATTTAATAATAGAAAAAGAAAATAAATTATGAACGCAATTCACACAGACAATGCGCCTGCAGCTATCGGTCCATATAGCC
>ERZ780128.366-NODE-366-length-18960-cov-2.551865_pt1 | contig 18960 bp, 17 predicted proteins | sample MGYA00511170_ERZ780128 | MGnify/ENA primary metagenome ERZ780128 (study PRJEB29588, sample SAMEA1970465) | human gut metagenome | biome: human gut; feature: human-associated habitat; material: faeces | place: Denmark | collected 2008/2010 ...
CTGCCGGTAGAAACTGGCATCTTTCGCGCGCATATGCTGGTAGAGCTCGTGAACAACGGTCCGGTAACTATTTTGCTGGACAGCACGAAGCTGTTATAATTATATTGTGCATAGATTTATTAACGGAGGTTGAAGAATGAAGATTTATCATGTTGAAGCAGGTATGCTTGCTACCAACTGTTATTTTGCCGTAAATGAAGCTATCGGTGAAGGCGTTATTTTTGATCCGGGCGGAGATTACCCGACCATTAAGAGAATGATTGAGCAGACTAAGGCTAAGGTTGTAGCTATTGTGCTTACACACGGTCACAGCGACCACATCGGTGCGCTGGCAGAGCTGCGTAAGGCTACAGGTGCGCCGGTGTATATCGGCGAGGATGATGCTGACTGCCTGACACAGCCGAACAGAAACCTGTCCTTCTTTATCGGTGAAGAATTGAAAAATGAGCCTGCGGACCACCTTGTACATGACGGGGATGTGCTGGAGCTGGCAGGCATGAAGTTTGAAGCCTTTGCTACGCCGGGACATACCAAAGGCGGCTTCTGTTATTACTACGCGCCGGGCAAGGTAGTTTTTGCCGGTGATACTATTTTCTGCGAATCTATTGGACGCACCGATTTGCCGGGAGGCAGCTATCGCGCACTCATCCAGTCCATCAAAACAAAGCTGATGGTGCTTGATGATGACGTTAAGCTGCTGCCGGGCCACGGACCTACTACTACCGTGGGCTGGGAGCATCGCAGGAATCCTTTCCTGCAATAAAACATCATGCTGAAATATTGGCCTCAAATACGTAAAAGCACCTTCTTTAAGCTGGGTGTTGTTACGGCAATCTCTTATGTTTTATATTTAATGGCAGGCTTTCTGCTGCCGCTGCTGCTGGCAGTAGGCCTGGCCTTCGCACTTTATCCCTTGGTTAATGCTATCGCGCAGGTGCGCATGGCGCACGGCATGATTAAGCTGTCGCGCGTAGTGGCGATTATCCTGGCATTGCTGGCCTTTTGTATCTTTATTTTTATGATTATCGGCTTCATCATTCTGCCGCTCTTCGGGCAGATGAACGAGTTCCTGCAAAAGCTGCCGGCATTGGCTGCCAAATCCAATATCCAGGATTTGGACAGCATGCTTAAGGACCCGTCTACCATTCCGCTTTTGCCGTCCGATTTCAATATGCTGGTCAACGGTCTGCTGAACTGGGCGATGGGCTTTGTAGGAACGGTGCTGCGTAATCTTGTCCAGTCCAGTCTGGGGATTGTGCAAAGTCTGATAGGCATGATTATCGTGCCTTTTCTTGCCTTTTATTTTCTTAAGGACTGGCGTGAGCTGCGTTCGATGGTGATTAATCTGTTCAACTACGATGCGCAGGACAAAGCGGCGGAGGTTGTGGACGAAATCGGCAGAACCATGAGCGCCTATGTGCGCGGTATGGGCAAGCTGAGCCTGATTTCCGGCTTCGTTATTACCATCGGCACGGCTTTTTTGGGTATTGACTTTCCGTTGGTGCTCGGCTTTTGGGCCATCCTTGCCGAAACGGTACCGGTAGTCGGTCCGCTGATGGGCGCTGTGCCTGCTGTGTTTATTGCTTACGGTCAGGCGCCGGAGGCTGCCTTCCATGTAGCGCTTTTTTATCTGGTATATTATCAGATGGATGCCAATTTTATTATGCCTAAACTTATGGGACAGAAGATTGATTTGCATCCTGTAGTTTTGATTATCAGCCTGCTCATCGGTGCTAAGCTGTTCGGTATTCTCGGTATGGTCTTTGCCGTGCCGGTAGCAGCAATCTACAGAGTGCTGTACAAGCAGCTGTGGCATGCCGGTGAAGGACGGGAGAATTAAATGCGGTTTTTTTGCTTACACAATACATTGGAGCTTGATGCTGCGCGGCCTGTGAGCGACATGGCCGCATTTTTTGACTATCAGCCGGCACCGTCAGTCGTGCTTACGCTGACGCTTGCGCGTGAGCGCGGCTGCGTCAGCGCCTGCCTGCAAGGTGCGGAGCAAAGCTTTACAGCGAGCGAGCCTTGCAGCGAAGCTGCGGCGAGCGGTGAGATAACACGCTGCGTGAAGCTTGTCGTGCTGAAGGTTTTTGCCGAGCTTACCGGTCTGCAGCCTAAGCTGCCGTGGGGCATTCTCACAGGCGTGCGCCCGACGAAGCTGGCGCATAAGCTGTTGGACAGCGGTGTGGCAGCTGCGGCATTGCCGGAATATCTGAGCGAAAATTATTTGCTGCCAATGGCGCAGGGAAAGCTGCTTACGGATATTGCTCTGAAGCAGAAGCATATTCTCAGCGACAGTACGCGCCTTACGGATACCGGTATTTATATCGGCGTGCCGTATTGTCCTTCGCGCTGCAGCTATTGCTCGTTCCCGGCGGGAATTGTGCCGCAGAACGAAGAATCTCAGCAAAACTTTGTAAATATGATTGAACAAGACCTGCAAAATGTGGTACAATTAACAGGTATGCATAGCTTGCGTGTAAAATCACTTTATATTGGCGGTGGCACACCCACGAGCCTGAGTGATAAGGTATTTGCACGTCTGCTGCAGGCAGTGGAACGAAAACTGCTGCAAAGCAACTGCGAAGGCTTGCAGCATCTGCGCGAGTTCACGGTAGAGGCCGGTCGCCCGGACTGCTTCAGTGCGGCTAAATTGGCGGCGATGGAGGCGGCGGAGTGAACCGCATCAGCGTCAATCCGCAGAGCTTCCATGATAAAACGCTGCAGCTGATTGGCAGGCGCCATAGCGTCAGGGATTTTTACAATGCCTATGAGCTTGTGCGCAAAAGCCAGATTCCTGTTGTGAATGTGGATCTGATTATCGGTCTTCCGCAGGAAACGGAGCAGGAGATAGCATATTCTCTGGAGCAGGCAGTGAAGCTGGCACCGGAGAACTTGACAGTGCATACGCTTACGCTGAAGCGCAGTGCGCCGCTCTTTCAGAAGCAGGAGCAGGCAGTGCTGACTACGCAGGCAGCGGAAAAAATGGTGCAGCGGGCTGCTGAGATGGCTGCTGCGATAGGGTTAGAGCCTTACTATCTGTACCGCCAGCATTATATGCTGGGGCATCTGGCGAACATCGGTTATGCCAAGCCCGGTACGGAAAGTATCTATAATATCCAGATGATGGAGGAACGTCATCCGGTGATTGGTGTGGGACCTGCATCTGCCAGCAAGGTGCCTTTGCCTGACGGACACCATCTGCATAAACTGAATATGCCGAAAAATGTGGCAGTGTATGGGGCGCGCCTGCAGGAGCTGGCAGAGCGTCGCCGTGACTTGTTTAATATAGAAGGCACAGACCTGTAAATGGGTATGAGTGCCGTTAGGAGAGGATAGACTATGCTGACAACAGCACCCAGAGGTACGAAGGATATTATGCCTTCCGACGTTAACGCATGGCGTTATCTGGAAGAAACCATGCGCAAGATTTGCGCGCAATATGGCTACAAAGAAATCAGAACTCCTGTGTTTGAGCATACAGAGCTGTTCCAACGCGGTATCGGTGATACCACCGACGTAGTTGAAAAGGAAATGTATACCTTTACCGACCGCGGTAACCGCAGCATTACTCTGCGTCCGGAAAACACCGCCAGTGCTGTCCGCGCTTACGTTGAGCATAAGCTGAGCAAGGATGACGCTGCCACGAAGTTCTATTACATCGGACCTATGTTCCGTTATGACCGTCCGCAGGCGGGCCGTCTGCGTGAGTTCCACCAGTTCGGTGTAGAAGCTCTGGGCGTAACCGGTCCGAATGTCGATGCGGAAATCATTCTGCTGGCTGTGCAGGTACTGCAGAGCCTTGGCCTGAAGGATTTGAAGCTGAAAATCAATTCCGTAGGCTGCCCCAAATGCCGTCCGCAGCACAGAGAAAAGCTGCAGGCTTTCTTCAAGCCTAACTTTGACGAGCTGTGCAAGGATTGCCAAGGCCGCTTCGACCGCAATCCGCTGCGTCTTTTGGACTGCAAAAATCCGCACTGCCATGAGCTGGGCGAGGGCGCACCGAGCCTGGAGGAATGCCTGTGCGATGAGTGCAAGGAACACTTTGAGGGCCTGAAGCAGCTGCTGACCGCTGCAGGTGTTGAATATGAGGTTGACCACAATCTTGTGCGCGGCCTTGATTATTATACAAAAACTGCTTTTGAAATCCAGTACGCTCCGCTGGGCGCACAAAGCGCTGTTTGCGGCGGCGGCCGTTACGACGGACTGGTACAGGAAATCAGCGGTGATGAAGCCCGCCCCGGCATCGGCTTTGCTATGGGTATGGAGCGCGTGCTGCTGGCTCTGGAGAAGCAGAATCTGCTGCCCAAATTTGATGAAAGCATAGACGCATATGTTGTCTGCCCCAAGCAGGAAAACTTTGCGCTGGCTTTCAAAACCGCCATCGAGCTGCGTCGCAACGGCTTTAAGGTTGAATACGACTTTAACGGCCGCAGCATGAAGTCCCAGATGAAGCAGGCCAACAAATTCCAGGCTAAGCAAGTGTTAATATTTGGCGAGGATGAGCTCAGCCGTAATGCCGTTACTGTGCGTAACATGGCAACAAGCGAGCAACATGAAATCGCTGTTAATGATATTATTAGTTATTTCAATACTTTATAAGTAGAGGTGCTAAAGATGATTAATGAAAAACGCAGCCATCATTGTGGTGTGCTGACTAAGGAGCAAGCCGGCGAACAGGTTGTACTGTGCGGCTGGGTTGCTAAACGACGTGACCACGGCGGATTGATTTTTATCGATTTGCGTGACCGCAGCGGTATCGTGCAGGTTGTTGCCGATCCCGAAAGCGCAGGCAGCAGCTTCAAAACTGCCGAGGACATCCGTAACGAATATGTTATCAAAGTAATTGGTAATGTACGTCTGCGTGATGAGGACACCATCAACGAAAACATTCCTACCGGTACTATCGAAGTACTGGCACATGATATCGAAGTGCTGAACGGTGCTAAAACTCCTCCGTTCTACATTAAAGACGGCATTGACACCGATGAAAACCTGCGTCTGAAATACCGTTATCTGGACCTGCGCCGTCCGGAAATGCAACGCAATCTGATTCTGCGTCACAAAGTTGCTAAGCTGATGCGCGACTATCTTGATGATAACCATTTCCTCGAGATTGAAACTCCGATGCTGTGCAAATCCACTCCGGAGGGTGCTCGTGACTACCTCGTTCCGAGCCGTGTAAACCCTGGCAAGTTCTATGCACTGCCGCAATCTCCGCAAATCTTCAAACAGCTGCTGTTGGTAGCCGGTATGGAGCGTTATTTCCAAATCGCACGTTGCTTCCGTGATGAGGACCTGCGTGCCGACCGTCAGCCGGAATTCACCCAGCTGGACATGGAAATGTCCTTCATGGAAGTTGATGAAATCCTGGAGCTGATGGAAGGCTTAATCCACCACATCTTCAAGGGTGCTCTGGGCAAGGATATCCAGATTCCTTTCCAACGTCTGACCTGGGACGATGCTATGGATCGTTTCGGCAGCGATAAACCGGACCTGCGCTTCGGCATGGAGCTGAAAAATGTCAGCGAAGCTGTTCAAGGCTGCACCTTCCAGGTATTCAACAATGTTATCGCTAACGGCGGTCAGGTAAAATGCATTAACGTAAAAGGCTATGCAGATATTCCGCGTCGTCAGCTGGATGAGCTCGTTAAATTCTGCGGCATCTACGGTGCTAAGGGTATGGCTTGGCTGCAATTCCCGGCAGAAGGCGGCGTAAAATCCTCTATCGCTAAATTCTTCAGCGATGAAAACATCGAAGCAATCAAAAAAGCTGCTGAAGTTGAAGCAGGCGACCTGCTGCTCTTCGTTGCTGATAAACCGTCCGTAGTTGCTGCTTCTCTGGGCGCACTGCGTATCGAAATGGCTAAACGTCGTGGTCTGATTGATCCGGATAAGCTGGCCTTCACCTGGGTAGTTGACTTCCCGATGTTCGAGTACAACGAGGAAGAAAAACGTTATGTTGCAATGCACCATCCGTTCACCGCTCCGCGTGACGAGGACCTGCCGCTGCTGCTGACCAATCCCGGCAAGGTATATGCTAAGGCTTATGATATGGTTCTGAACGGCACCGAAATCGGCGGCGTTTCCATCCGTATCCATCGCCGCGACGTACAGAAGAAGGTATTCGAAGCTATCGGCCTGTCCGATGAGGAAGCACAAGAGAAGTTTGGCTTCATGATGAACGCATTCGAATACGGTGCTCCGCCACACGGTGGTCTGGCATTCGGTCTTGACCGTCTGATCATGATTATGGCTCAGCGCGATTCTATCCGCGACGTAATTGCTTTCCCGAAAACTCAGAGCGCGTCCGATCTGATGACTCAGGCTCCTAACGATGTTGATGAAAAACAGCTGCGTGAGCTGCACATCAAGACCAGCCTGCTGATGAAGAAGGACAAAGAAGACAAATAAGCACTTTAGCCTGCTTCTGTCAAGAGGATAAAGCAAAATAAATATTCAAAAATTTTTAATGGAAGCGTTGAAAAACGCTTCCATTTTTGGTATTATATGTATGTCGATAGAAGTTAAAGACAATTGAAGAATAGTTGTTAATTATACCCCTGCGATGTTCGTTACATTGCTCCAAAGGTTTTGAGCCAACACTCTAACCTAGGGAGCCTGATACTCCTTCTTTCAAAAACATGCCTCCTTTGAGTGGACGTTTGCGATTGGTAGGGAAGGCACCCACCTGCACATGCAGGTTCAAAACACGGAGCTGGACGGCATTGTGGGGATTAATTTTTTTATGAGATAATTTTTGTCACAGAAAGATACAGGTAAAGAGCGATGGAAAATCTATTCGGTAATTTATTTGAAACTGAAAAGCGACAGACGAAGCCTTTGGCTGACCGCATGCGTCCCGAACGCCTCAGCGACTTTGTAGGGCAGGAGAGCGCCGTAGGCGCAGGCAGTCCGCTGCGCCGCATGATTGAGCGTGATGTGCTGCAGTCCGTACTCTTTTACGGACCTCCGGGAACCGGCAAAACAACGCTGGCGAAGGTTATCGCACACGTTACCGGCGAAAAGTTCGAGGCCATCAACGCCGTTTCCAGCGGTGTCCCCGAGCTGCGCAAGCTCATCGCCAAGGCGCAGGAGGACAGACGCAACGGACGTGGCCGTACTATCGTGTTTATCGACGAGATTCATCGCTTCAACAAGGCGCAGCAGGATGTGCTGCTCCCTTACGTGGAAAACGGCACGATAGTGCTCATCGGTGCTACTACCGAAAACCCTTTTTTTGAAATCAATTCGCCGCTGCTTTCGCGCATGAAGGTGGTGCGTTTGGAAAAGCTGCAGGCACCGCAGATTCAGCAGATTCTAGAGCGTGCAATTGCCGACTCGGAGCGTGGTTTTGGCAACAGCTTTAAGGCTGAGCCTGAGGCGCTGAGGATTATTGCCGATTTTGCGGCAGGTGATGCCCGCAGTGCGCTGAACATTCTGGAGCAGGCCGAGTTCATGCTGCCGGAGGAGGGCGAGCGTGTGCTGACGGTGGCAACCTTGCGCAGCGTTATCGGTACGGCGCTGCAGCGTTACGATAAAAAGGGTGATCAGCATTATGATATCATCAGCGCTTTTATCAAGAGCATGCGCGGCGGTGATGCGGATGCAGCGCTGCATTATTTGGCGCGCATGATTGAGGGCGGCGAGGACGTGCGCTTTGTGGCGCGTCGCGTTGTTATCTGTGCGGCAGAGGATGTAGGCCTGGCGGACCCGCAGGCACTGGTGGTAGCTAACGCTGCGGCGCAGGCTGCCGATTTTGTCGGCTGGCCTGGGGCGCAGATACCGTTGGCGGAGGCAGTGTGCTATATCGCCAACGCACCCAAGAGCAACACAGCCTATATGGGCATTGCCAAAGCGCGCGCGGATGTGCGCAGCCGTAACTGCGGCAGTGTGCCCAAGCATTTGCGTGACGCGCATTATCCCGGTGCTGCCAAGCTGGGGCACGGCATAGATTATAAATATCCGCACAACTTCCCCGGAGGCTGGGTGGAGCAGCAGTATCTGCCGGATGAGCTGGTGGGAACGCGCTATTACATTCCCAGCGGTCACGGTCAGGACAAGGGGCGCAGATAAAAATAACACAATTAGAAATTTAAGCTATACAGCTAAATTTTGCGGAAATTATTTGTGTCGCAATCTAGCATTTTTTCTGTTAATAGTGTATACTATACCTATATTATAGACTATTGTATTAGATAGAAAGGGTGTGAAGATCATAGCTTTAAGCAACAGGCAGAAGCAAATTGCTGAAATTGTACGTCTGGACGGACCTATTACCGGCGAGCATATAGCCGAAAGGCTGAATGTAACCCGCGCTGCCTTACGCAGTGATCTGGCAATCCTTGTTATGGGTGGTATTCTTGATGCGAGACCGAAGGTTGGTTATTTTTATACCGGTAAAAATACTTTGGGTATGCTGATGGAAGAAATTTCTGCTATTACTGTGCAGGATCTGCAGTCGGTACCGGTAGCGATTAAACATGACAAGAGCGCCTACGAAGCAGTTGTTACCATGTTCCTTGAGGATGTCGGAACGGTGTTCGTGCTGGATGAGGAAGGCATGATGAACGGCATTTTGTCGCGAAAGGATTTACTGAAGGCTGCTATCAATAATAATGATTTGCGTGATATTCCAGTGGTCATGGTAATGACGCCGATTTCCAAAATCATCGTAGCTACACCGGATGAGCCTGCCGCTTCGGCAGCTCGCAGACTGATTGATAATGAAATCGACTGTCTGCCGGTAGTAAAAATCATTGATGAAAAGAAGCGCATGTATCAGGTTCTGGGACGTATCACAAAAACTAATTTTACTCGTCTGCTGGTAGATCTGGCTGAGGGTAAGGGGGGTAATTATCATAATAACGAAGCTTAATCCGGTTATTTATGCTGTATCTGACTCTATTGGTGAAACTGCGGAGTCTGTAGTTAAGGCAACTACCAGTCAGTTCGTAGAAGAAAAATTTGATGTTATCCGTGTTCCTTACGTAAAGGACAAGGAACAAATTGATAAAATTGTAGAAGAGGCTGCAACAAATAATGCGGTTATCTGCTATACAATCGTATCGCCGGAACTGCGCGAGCATATGGCGGACAAGGCTATGAGCAGTGATGTTGAGGTAGTTGACGTTTTGGGACCGATGCTGAAATCCATCGAAAAGTCTACCGGTCTGCTGCCGAAAAATCAGGCCGGCCTGATTCACTCTCTGGACCACGAATACTTCAAGCGTGTTGAGGCTGTGGAATTTGCTGTTAAATACGATGATGGCAAAAATCCTTTGGGCCTGCTGAAGGCGGACGTTGTTATTATCGGCGTTTCCCGTACCTCCAAAACTCCGCTGAGCATGTATCTGGCACACAAGCAGATTAAGGTTGCCAACGTGCCGCTGGTACCGGAGCTGGCTCCGCCTGAAGAGCTCTTCAAGGTGCCGCCGTATAAGATTATCGGTCTTTTGATTGACCCGTTCAAGCTGAACGAAATCCGCAGCGAGCGTCTGAAAACCATGGGCCTGTCTGATACTGCGACTTATGCCGATATGAAGCGTATTGATGACGAGCTGGCTTATGCTAAGGGCATTATGCGCCGTCTGCACTGCCAGATTATCAACGTTTCCAACCGTGCGATTGAAGAAACCGCCGGTATTATCATGGAGTATGTGCGCAAGAACAAGGAACGCCATCACGAAAACTAAATCAGTGTAGCTCTGAGCTGCTGTTGCAGTGAGTCAGAAGGTAAACGGCCATTGGCAGCAAAGCGTCTGCCGGTGGCCGTTTTTGGATAAAGAGGGTTGAAGGAGGTTGCCTTAGTGCACAGATACGTTTTTCATATTCCCTGCGCTGTTTATGAGAACGGTGCTTTAAAGCCTGCTCCGTGGCAGCAGGTGATAGATGAGTTTGCTGAGGTGCTGTATAAGCATACGGACGGCTTTTTCGTACAGGACGCCGTTGGCTATTACAAAGGACGCAGCTATGCGGAAAAACTGCTGGTGGCTTATACTGATGCCGATGTGGCTGATGATTTTGTGCGCATTGCCCGCATTTTAGAGCAGGAATTCTATGCCTACGAGCGTGACGGCGAGCTTTTTATCGCAGAGTGATGTCTGCGCTTTCAACGGATTGCGTTTTTATGCAGCCTCGGTAAGAGGGAATAGCTGTTGCAGGCAGTAGCACAAAGCTTTGCAAATATGCTATAATATATTATTATGATTTAGATTTAGAGGTGCAAAAAACTATGGCACGCTTTGCTGTAAAGACATTAGAATTTGATAAAGTAAAAAATATGTTGGCCTCCAAGGCCGCAACCTTTTTGGGCAAGCAGGCAATAATTTCCCTGCAGATTGAAAGTGAATTCAGTAAGGTTAAGCGCCTGCAGGAGGAAACTGCGGAAGCACTGCGCATTCTGGATGAAGGCAGACGTTTCCCCTTCGGCGGTGCGTTCAATATTACGGCCGACGTGAAGCGCGCGGAGCTTGGCAGTGTGCTGGAGCCGGAGGAGCTGCAGCATATCCAGACAACGGTGCAGGCCTTTGCTTCGATGAAGGATTTTACTGCGGAAAATGCTGAGACAGCGCCTAATCTGGCCGAATACGGCGCGGAGCTGACGCAATTCAGCCGTTTGGAAAAGCAGATTGGCAGTGCGATTGACGAGCATGGCGAAATTAAGGACAACGCTTCGCCGAAGCTCGGCGGTCTGCGTACTGCGATTCAGATTGCCAAAAACCGCGTGAAGGAAAAGCTCGACAGCATTCTGCATGACCCGAATAACCAGAAGTATTTCATGGATAACATCGTGACGATGCGCGGTGACCGTTACGTTATCCCTGTGAAGCAGGAATATAAGATGAACTTCCCCGGCATCGTGCACGACCAGAGCGGTACGGGTGCAACGCTGTTTATCGAGCCGCTGGCTGTTGTCAACCTGAACAATGATATCAAGCGTTATGTTGCAGAGGAGCACGAGGAAATCGAGCGTATTCTGCGTCAGCTTACGCAGAACGTGGGCGCGGAGGCGAAGGCGCTGCTGGCTTCGCTGGAAATCTTTACTACGCTGGACGTTATCTGCGCCAGAGCTTTGCTGGCGCAGGAGCAGCATGCGGTACGACCGATGCTGGTGCTGTCCGGCGGTGTGGAAATTGCGCAGGGACGTCACCCGTTGCTGCCGAAGGATACGGTAGTGCCTTTGGACGTACAGCTTGGCGATAAATTCACCATGCTGCTGATTACCGGCCCCAACACCGGCGGTAAAACGGTAGCACAGAAGGCTGTAGGCCTCTTTGCGCTGATGGCGCAAATCGGTCTGTTTATCCCCGCAAGCAGTGCCAAGCTGCCGGTATTCCGTGCGGTTTATGCGGATATCGGTGATGAGCAGAGCATTGAGCAGAGCCTGTCAACCTTCTCTGCGCATATGACGAATTTAATCAGCATTTTAAACGAGGTCAAGGCAGGAGATTTGGTGCTGATTGACGAAATCTGTGCCGGTACGGACCCGAACGAGGGCGCTGCGCTGGCTATGGCGATGCTGGAGCACCTGCATGAGCAGGGCGTGCTGACGATGGTAACAACCCACTACAGCGAGCTGAAAACCTTTGCCTACGGTCACGAGGGCATGGAAAATGCCAGCGTGGAATTTGACCCCGTGTCGCTGCGTCCTACATATCGCTTGCTGATGGGCGTACCGGGAAGCAGTAATGCCTTCAATATCAGCCGCCGTCTGGGTTTGGCTGAGGATATTATCCAAAATGCCGGCGAGCTGCTGAACCAGGAGCATGTACATATGGAAAATGTACTGCAGGAGCTGGACAGCGAACGTCGCCGTTATGAAAGCGGCAGTAAGGAGATTGAGGACCTGCGTCGCGAAAGCGAGCAGCTGCGCAACGCACTGGCTTATTCCAAGAGCGAGTTTGAACGCCGTAAGAATGAAATGCTGCGTAAGGCGCGTGAGCAGGCGGATGAAATCTATCGCCGCAGCCGTCGTGAATCCGAAGCAGTGCTGAAGGAGCTGCGCTCCATGAAGGCTGACTTCGATACGAAGCGCCTGGAGCAGGCAGCAGAGGAAGCACGCAAGAAGCTCAATAAAACGCTGAGCGAGGACGCACCATTGCCGGAGGGCGCACCGTTATCTGCCAAGACAGCCAAGAAGGGCCTGAATGTTTTTGTCGTTTCCTTAGGGAAGAATGGCATTATTACCGATGTCAACGGCAACGATGTAACAGTGCAGGTTGGTATCCTGAAAATGACTGTGCCGGCAAAAAAATGCCTGCTGACCAAGGCACAGCCTGCGCATACCGATGCTGCGCCTAAAAAGCGCAAGGGCTTCAGCAAGAATGCTGCTGCCAATTACGCACACCAGATGTTCATTGCCAAATCAGGCAGTGCCAAACAGGAAATTGATTTGCGCGGGATGACGCTGGATGAAGCAATTCCCGTTGTAGATAAAGCTATTGATGATGCGCTGATTGCCGGTATCGGCCAGCTGCGCCTCATCCATGGCAAAGGAACCGGTGCCTTGCGCGCCGGACTGACAGCGTATCTGTCGACCAACCGCTTTGTCAAGAAGCTGGAGACGGCGGCGCTGGAGGCCGGTGGCAGTGGCGCTACGGTTATTGATTTGTAATTTTGAAAGGAGTAGTTAACTATGACTATGAGTATTGCTGCAAAACACGCTAAGGGTAAATCTGCCCAAGATAAAATTTTCGGTGCTAACGCTGCTGCTGTGGCAGCTGCTGCCAAATACGGCAAGGATGCCGTTACCAACGCTACCATCGGCGCTATTTTAGACGAGGATGAAAAGCTCGTCTGCCTGCCGACTGTAGAAGAGGTTTTCCGCGGTCTTTCCACTAACGAAATGATTGCTTACGCACCTATCAGCGGTCTGCCTGAATATCTGGACTGCGTACTGACTGCCGCCTTCGGCAACTCACGTCCGGAAGGCTATATTGCTGCAGTAGCAACCGCAGGCGGCACCGGTGCTATCCACCATGCTATCTGGAACTACACCGATAATGGTGATACCGTGCTCTGCTCCGACTGGTACTGGGGCGCTTACAAAGTACTGTGCCAGGATATGGGCCGTAATTTTACCACCTATAAAATGCTGGATGAAAACAATAAATTCAACCTGCCTGCTTTGAAGGAAAAGGTTGATGAACTGCTTGCTAAGCAGGATAACCTGCTGTATCTGCTGAATACTCCGGCGCACAATCCTACTGGCTACAGCCTGAGCGGCGAGGATATGGACGGCGTACTGGCAATTCTGAAGGAGGCTGCCGTACCGGGCAAAAACATCGTGTTTTTCCTGGACGTTGCTTATATCGATTATGCCGGCGAAAAAGAAGAAGTACGCAAAATCTTTAAAAAGCTCTCCGGTCTGCCTGCCAACATTCTTTGTATTGTCGGCTACAGCATGTCCAAAGGCTTCACCATGTACGGTCAGCGTACCGGCGCTATGATCGGCGTTTCCTCCGACAAGAGCGTTATCGACGAGTTCGCTGCTATCAACCAATACACCAGCCGTGCAACCTGGTCCAACATCAACCGTCCGGCTATGCGCACTCTGGCAACCATCTACAGCGATCCTGAGCTGTTGGCGAAGGTTTGCGCTGAGCGTGATTACTATTATCAGATGATTAAGGCACGTGCCGACCTGTTCACCAAGGAAGCAGAAGAATGCGGCCTGCCGATGCTGCCGTATGTAGCAGGCTTCTTCCTGTCTATTCCTGCTAAAAACCCGGATGCAATCTGCGACAAGCTGCATGAGGACAACATTTTTGCAGTTCCTCTGGCTGCAGGTGTGCGTATCGCTGTTTGCGCCGTACCTCTGAAGAAAATCAAAGGCATGGCTGCTAAGGTCAACGCTGCAATGCAAGCCGTTGGCGAATAAAATGCTTAAGCTGCAGTTGTCCAATGGACAAATTATCGAAGTAGAGGAGGGCAGCACACTGCTGCCTTTAGCTCAAAAATTGAGCGATAAATATGCTTCTCCCATCGTTATGGGACTCTATAACGGTGAGGAATGTGACCTGCAGCGTCCGCTTACTGCCGACGGCACTGTTGATTTCGTGGAAGTCAACAATTCCGTAGGCATGCGTGTTTATGTGCGCACGCTGCTGTTTATGCTGATTGCGGCAACCAAAAAGCTTTATCCCGATGTACATCTGGAGGTGCGCAATTCCCTGGGAAGCGCGCTCTACTGCAAGGATAACAGCGAGCGTAAGCTCACCGCTGAAGATATTCGCAGCATTGAAGAATATATGCATAAAATGGCAGAACGCAGGGAGCCTATTAAGCTGCTGCGTCTGCCTAAATCCGAGGCTATTGATATGGCCTGCGCCATCTGCAGCGATGATAACCTGGCGCTGCTGGCTCAGGTGCCGGATGACACCGTGCTGACGATTAACCTTCTGGAGGGCGTACCCGGTTATCTCTTCGGCCCCATGTGCCCCGATGCCGGCTATGTGCCGCATTTTGAGCTGCTGCCGTATGCTGACGGTGTGATTATCAATTATCCTGATGACGGCAGCTGGCAGGTGCTGCCGCCATTTGTAGACCAGCCGCGCCTTAACGATGCCTATCAGGAAGCAGAAGAATGGTCTGCTATGATTCATTGCAATACTGTTGGCAAGCTCAATAAAATTATTGATTTAGGCTATGCCGAAAAGATTATTCAGGTAGCGGAAGCGCTGCATGAAAAGAAGCTGGCCAATATTGCCGATATCCTGGCAAGTCACCATGAGCTGAAGCTGGTGCTGATTGCAGGTCCGTCCTCTTCCGGCAAGACCTCTACGGCACAGCGTTTGAGCATCCAGATGGCAGTCAACGGCCTGCGTCCGATTGCTATTTCTATGGATGACTATTATAAAAACCGTGTCGATTCGCCGCGTAAGGCTGACGGCAGCTATGACTTTGAATGCCTGGAGGCTATCGACCTGGAGCTGTTCAACGAGCATCTGCAGCGTCTGCTGGCAGGTGAAAAAGTGAAAATGCCCAAGTACAATTTCCGCACCGGTTGCCGTGAATATCGCGGCAATGAGCTGCAGCTGCAGGAAAATTCCGTGCTGGTTATCGAAGGTATCCACGGCCTGAATGAAAAGCTGACACCGTCCGTACCGACGGAACATAAAATCAAAATTTACGTCAGTGCGCTGACGCCCATGTCTTTTGACGAGTACAACCGCATCCGTACTACCGATATGCGTCTGCTGCGCCGTATGGTGCGCGACAGTCAGTTCCGTTCGCATGATGCGGAAACTACGCTGAAAACCTGGTCCGACGTGCGTGAGGGTGAAGAAAAATACATCTTTCCGTACCAGAGCAGTGCCGATATTATTTTCAACACCACGCTGATTTATGAATTTGCTGTACTGAAAAAATATGCGGAGCCGCTGCTGCGTGCTGTACCGCAGTCCGCAGGCATGGCCTATACTACTGCGCGCCGTCTGCTGAACATTTTAAGCTACGTTAAGCCGTTGGAGGATGAGGTTATTCCCAATAATTCTATCCTGCGTGAATTTATCGGCGGCAGTGTGTTCAAGGACGCACTGTAATATTCACAACAAAATATTGTGGTAATTTGTCTGCTGCCCAAGTTGGGGCAGCAGGTGGACGCAAATAAAAAAGCTGTTGTACGTTTGCTTGCGTACAACAGCTTTTGTGTTAACGGTAAAAATTATTTGCGGAACATTTTGTCGAAGCGCTCCAGCAGACCGGCCTTGAAGCAGAGCACCAGGCCGCCGACAGCGCCGACTGCTGCCTGCAGAATCTGGTAGGGCAGTTTGATATAAGCGTAGTGCGGTGTGCTGTAAATAAAAGCACGTCCCAGAGAATAGCCCACAATCATGATAACAGCGCCCAAAATTACGCCGAGTGCAGCGCCCTTGAAGCTTACCTTGCCGCCGCGGTGTGCTAAGAGGCAGATTACTACAGCCTGAATGCCGTGAGTAACCAGAGAAACGAACATCGGTGTCGGGTAGAAGAATAAATCGCCCAAGAAGGCACCAACTCCGCCGACGATGAAGGCAGCCTTGGGGTCGTCCAGCAGAATTGCTGCCGTGCAGATGATAATGTCATTAAGATATAAATGGCCGCCCGGTACCGGCAGACCGAAGGAGCTCATCATAATATTGAGCGCCATAAACAGTGCGGTGATGCAGATTGCCAGGGTGGCGTTACTTTTTTGTGCGTTACGTTCTATATGTTCCATATAAACATTCCCCTCTTTATAAGATGATAAAAACTATTATATCGCTGTTTGGTTATAATAATATTGCCAGAACAGAAAAATTATCTATGGTCAGATTAGCCGGGGAATTTCTTTCGCTAATTCTTCATAAAATTTTTGGTAGAATAAAGCAGGTATTTTTGGTATAATTATTGAATAGAGTATAGGAATAAGTAAAAAATGGGAGGTCGCTATCGTGACAGAACTTAAGAAATTCAAACGTGTAGTTTTAAAGCTTAGTGGTGAAGCCCTGGCCGGTGAAAAAGGCTTTGGCATTGATCCGACAGTAGTATATGCCTTGGCCAAGCAAATCAAGGCTGTGGTTGAGACAGGGGTAGAGGTTGCTATCGTTAATGGCGGCGGTAACTTCTGGCGCGGACTCAGCGGCAGCAACAAGGGCATGGACCGTGCTACTGCTGACTACATGGGAATGCTGGCAACCGTTATCAACTCTTTGGCGTTGCAGGATGCTTTGGAAAACTTAGAGGTTCCGACCCGTGTGCAGACCGCTATTGAAATGCGTCAGATTGCAGAACCCTACATTCGTCGCCGTGCTATCCGCCATATGGAAAAAGCAAGAGTCGTTATTTTTGCCGCAGGTACCGGTAACCCCTATTTCTCCACCGATACCACCGCTGCTCTGCGTGCTGCGGAAATCGAAGCAGACGCTATCCTGATGGCTAAAAAAGGCGTAGATGGTGTTTATGACAGCGATCCGGCAGTTAATCCGGATGCGAAGAAATTTGATGAGCTGCCTTACATCGAGGTTATCAAACGTCATCTCAGCGTAATGGATTCCACTGCAATCAGCCTGTGCATGGATAACAACATTCCTATTGTAGTATTTAATATTGATGAACCGGGTAACATTCTGCGTGCTGCTGCAGGCGAAAAAATTGGTACCCTGGTAGGAGGTAAGGAATAATGGCAACAGTTAATGAAATTATCAGCGGTATCGAGAGCAAGATGGAAAAATCCGTTGCTGCTCTGCGTGTAGATCTGGCAAGCCTGCGTGCTGGCCGTGCAACTCCCTCTCTGCTGGAGAAGGTTATGGTTGATTACTATGGTTCCCCGACACCTGTCACTCAGGTTGCAAGCGTAACCGTACCGGAACCGCGCATGATTGTTATTCAACCTTGGGAGAAAAACATTCTGAAGGATATCGAAAAAGCAATTATGAAATCCGACCTCGGTCTGAACCCGAACAGCGACGGTATCTGCATTCGTCTGAACCTGCCGCAGCTGACCGAAGAACGTCGTAAGGAGCTGGTGAAGGTTGTACATAAAAAAGCTGAGGAATACCGTGTTGTAGTCCGCAACCTGCGCCGTGATGCCAACGATGCTATCAAAAAGACCGAAAAGGCTAAGGAAATCACTGAGGACGAGGCTAAGAAGGGTACTGAAAAGGTACAGAAGCTGACAGATAAGGTTATGAAGGAAATCGACGCTGCAGCCGCTAACAAAGAAAAAGAAGTAATGGAAGTATAATGGAAATTCCACAGGTTTTGGCACTGCCTCTCAAGGAGGCTGCCCGTCGCCTGGAGGCCGCAGGCTGCAGCTATGAGGTGCAGCCTCTGCTGCCGCCGCGTGCAAGCGAGGCAGACTTTGAAGGACGTGAGGTGCGCAGATATGTAGTAAGACAACAGCAGTTGTCTGCTAATAGATTAGCTCTTACCATTGTGTATAGATAAGGAAGGAGGTGCGACGAATGGCTCTGAAAATTGATAAGGATTCTTGCGTAGGCTGCGGTACTTGTGCTGCTACCTGCCCCGTTGGCGCTATTACTGAAGTTGACGGTAAATACGAAATCGGTGAAGACTGCGTAGAATGCGGCGCTTGCGCTGCTAGCTGCCCGGTTGGCGCTATTGAGTAATTCAAGACTGCAATGCAAAATCAGGAAGGCGGCCTCCCGCAAGGGGGAGGCACGCCTCTTCTTTAATCAGGGGAAAAGTAAAGAAAACTAAAAGCAAGTTACAAATTTTAGCGAAGGGCTTGATGCTTGTGTTTAGAGGCTTGTTTCAAACAAAAAATAAGACTAAGAATAATATCGTAATGCATACTGAGGATCTGGATATGCAGAATATTCCTCAGCATATTGCTATTATTATGGACGGCAACGGTCGCTGGGCTAAGGCTCAGGGCAAGGTGCGCACCTTTGGCCATCAGGCCGGAGCGGAAACACTGAAAACTATTGTCCGTGCAGCTGATAAGCTGGGAGTTAAGGTTATCAGTGCTTATGCATTTTCGACAGAAAACTGGAAGCGTCCGGTGACGGAAGTAAACTTCATCATGGAGCTTTTAAGCCGTTATCTGACCAATGAGATTGACGAATTTAACGAAAATAACGTACAGGTGCGTTTTATCGGCTCGCGTAAAGGTCTGCCTGAGATAGTGCAGCAGAAGATGGAGCACGCAATAGAGGCAACGAAAAACAACACCGGTATTATTTTGAATTTGGCTATAAACTACGGCGGACAGGCAGAAATTCTGCATGCTGTGCGTACTATTGCGGCGGAAGCTGCCAACGGTACTCTGGCCGTAGAAGATATAGATAGTAATGTAATTGAAAACCATTTGTATACCAAGGGCCTGCCTGCGCCGGATCTGCTTATCCGTCCGGGCGGTGATTTGCGTATCAGCAACTTTTTGCTGTGGCAGATTGCTTATGCGGAAATCTGGACGACCAAGGTGTTCTGGCCGGAGTTTACACCGGATCATCTGGTGGAGGCGATTTTGGCTTA
>ERZ780128.368-NODE-368-length-18877-cov-4.439167_pt1 | contig 18877 bp, 20 predicted proteins | sample MGYA00511170_ERZ780128 | MGnify/ENA primary metagenome ERZ780128 (study PRJEB29588, sample SAMEA1970465) | human gut metagenome | biome: human gut; feature: human-associated habitat; material: faeces | place: Denmark | collected 2008/2010 ...
CGCTCTTTGACCACTTCGGCGTTTAGGGTGACGCAATGACGAAGTCAGGAGCTGCTAGCAAGCTATCTAACTCAAGAGCAAAATACGGAGTTCTCTCCATACCGAACGCATATGGCATAGCATATATCATCGATGGACAGCATAGAGTATATGGATATGCGGCATCAAAATTCAAAGACACTAATACCATCCCCGTGGTCGCATTTGAAAATATGCCATCAGAAGAACAGCTGAAGATTTTTATGGACATTAACGAAAATCAGAAAGCCGTAAAACCAAGCCTGAGACTTGATCTTGAAGAAGACCTTTATTGGAACGCGGGAAGACTTGATTCTCGAATGAAAGCATTAAGATCTTCAATCATTAAAAATCTTGCTGGAGATATAAACAACATCCTGTACAACAAGATTTCAATTGGAGAAGATGGTGCAGAACTCGCATTTAAACCATTTGACAATGCTTTCAGCAAATCCGGATTGATACCTAGCGCGACACAGACTCATTGGTCTGGAGATACAGACATCTATATCTACGACACCGATGAAACTGATTCCGATAAAGCTATGAAAGATTCCAGAAAACGTATCACACAGTTTGTAGATGGTGTATATTATTTCATGGATGAAGCCCTTAATGAGGAAAGGAAAAACGACTACCTGTTTTCAAATAGGGCTACTTTTGCTATCATTACATTAATTGGGTCCCTACATAAATATCTGATAAAGCTTGACATAATCAACAAGAACTCTCCAATCAAGGAAAGACTATCCGCGATTAAGCCTTATATTTACGCACTTACTGAAGCAATCAACAATATCAGTGAAGAGGATAATGCTTCCCTAAAAGGGTATTTGGGACAAGGAGCCGATACATTCTGGCTTAGAATGTTCCAAAATATGGTTAATAGAAAATTTCCTGATTATGAACCAGAAGAACTTGTATTATTCAAGGAAACTCAAGACGAGACTATCCAGAAAGAGGGAAGAGAACTCAAAATAGAAATCAAGGAGCTTCTTAAGAAGTCTGTTTTCATTGCCCTAGAACAAATGTATGGTAGTAATTGGGAAAATAGTCTTGCTGTAGCTAGCATTAAGAATGATTGTACTGCAAGAATGATTAAAGACCTTGAAGGGAACGAAGCAGAGTCTCTTGATAATTACGACTGGAAAGATTATTTGGAAACAACTGACTATAAGCAGATTATTAACAAAAATTTTCAATCGGAATATATTAATCCACGTTTCGCCATTGATTTAGGAGACGGATTTAAGACCAAAACAGAAAAACTTGCTTGGTTAGCAAAAATTGATTCGCCTAAGGGGAAGAAGCACGATGCTTTAACAAGAAATGATATAAACAAGCTGTGGCTGATAAGAGATTACCTATCAAATAGCATAGAATAGATAAGTTATGGAAGTGAATTATTCTGAAATATCAAGGATTGACAATTCTCTGCGTCCTTATCAGCAAAACGCAAAAGAGTCAATTTTCACTTCATGGAATGAGGTGGATGATATTCTATTCCAGATGCCTACAGGAACTGGAAAAACACGCTTATTCACATCCATTATTAGTGATATAAAAGCGTGGAGTGTGCTGAAAACTATTAATTACAAGATTCTAATAATTGCCCATCGAATTGAACTGATCGATCAGATTAGCGAAAGCTTAGATAGATACAAGATTTCACATGGAATTATTGCAGGAGGACGTGAGAGGGACTTAAGAAAGTATGTTCAAGTAGCGTCTATCCAGACTATTACACACCATACAAACATAGACGCTATTTCAGGTCTAAATGTTGGCTTTATCATAATAGATGAGGCACACCATTCTGTCGCAAGTTCATACAAAAAGCTGTGGAAACTTTTTCCTGATGCAAAAAAGCTAGGCGTGACTGCTACCCCATGGAGAATGAATAATATCGGCTTTACTGAGATCTATCAGAAACTGATTACTTCTAAACCAATAAAGGATTTTATTTCTGAAGGATGGCTTGCACCGTACAATTACTATTCCGTTCGAGGCAATAGTATTGAACAAGAAAAAATATCCTCAATTACAGAATTCGATATAGAAGGAGACTATAAGACATCCGCTTTAGAAAGAGAAATGGATACAGTCCAGATCCGCGCAAGACTTCTTAACAGTTACAGAAAAATAGCAAACGGCAAAAAAGGAATTATCTATTCCATCAGTCGGAAACATAGTGATCATATCTGTGAGGAATATAAAAAAGCGGGAATTAACATTGTAAAAATTGACAGCCTAACGCCTCGGGATGAAAGAAAGATGTATGTGCAACGTTTCAAAAACGGTCAAATTGATATTATTGTTAATGTCGATATCTTTTCAGAAGGATTTGATTGCCCCGATATTGAATTTATCCAGTTGGCAAGGCCTACGAAATCTCTTGTAAAGTATTTGCAGCAGGTTGGAAGAGGACTAAGGCCAACTGAGGGCAAATCAAATTGCATCATTCTTGATAATGTTGGATCTAGCAATGAATTTGGCCTTCCCGACTCTGATAGAAACTGGAATTTTTATTTTATTGGGGAGGGTTCAGAACAGCGAATAGCGTCAACAAAGACATCAAACTCGCCGTCAACAATAATAGGCCGATCTATTAAAGAGGGCTATGATGAACTCTATCTCGTAGAGAGTATTAACTCAACAAATGCCCCCATAAATGCAGTATCGTCTGATTGGAGCAGCGCGGACGACGAATTGCTAAAACTGTTGTATCAAGATCGTGAATGTAGCCCAGAGGTTATTTCTATGGTACTAAAAAGAGAAATAGACGAAATTAACCAACGACTTGATGAACTTGAGATATTACCGAAATAATCAAGCCAGAAAGCATATGCTGGTGTACGCTTCCCTAAAATTGCACACTCATAGCTATAACCATTTTGATTCATTGACATTATACAAAATGGCAATGAAACGTACAAGTTCAAAGGAGAGAATCTAAGAAATAATACGTAAGCATTCGGTGAACTTTGTGTAGGTATTTCGTAGACTTCGAAGTCCCTCCAAGGATTTTCGGAGGCTCTCCGATATCTTTAAAAGACCTTTGGAGACCAGGCTTTGTAAAAAGCAAGTTTTTCTTCAACAATGTAAGCCTCAGGTGACGCTCGTCATTGAATTCTGAAACTTCAGGGTTACCTTCGCAAAAAAAATTTTTTCATATGATGACACGCGAAGAGGTTGCAGAAGTTATAATTCACTGCAAGAAGAACGTAACCTCCGGTCTCCCACGTCATTTGACTATATCCCTTTAAATGTACCTTCTGGAGCGTTTTCAAATGCACCACTTCTGCTATGGTCACGTTCGGTTCGGCAATGTTATTTTTTATTCGACCTTTTTATTTAGTCTCCATTGTTATGGGAAACTTTCCAAAACAATGAAGAAAGTCAAAAACCTACTTTTCAAAAACACATCTGAAATCAACCTCAGAGTGAACGGATATCACCGGAATCACTGAACGGATATCAACCGGAAAACGTAACTATCGCACCGATGACGTAAAAATGCCCTATCGAAAGCAAATCGGATAACTGTCAAGTCCATAAAATTCGCTACCTTTGTATTGAGGCCATACTTATGGTTTCTTCAAGCAGAAGAAGTAGTTGATATGGATAGAGAGGTTCAATTCCTACTGTACAATATGCCGGAAGACAGCGGCAAGGTGCAGGTTGTCATAAAAGATGAAACGATATGGTGTACCCAAAAAGCAATGGCACAGCTGTTTGGTGTCGGCGTTCCTGCTGTCAGCAAACATCTGAAGAACATATTTGAAGAGGGTGAACTTGAGAAGAACGTGGTTGTTTCCAAAATGGAAATAACCACTCCTCATGGAGCTATGGAAGATAAGTCACAAACCCATAATGTTGACTTCTATCATCTTGATGCGATAATTGCCATTGGTTATCGCATCAACTCCGCAAAGGCGACCAAGTTCCGTCAATGGGCCACAAAGATTCTCAATGAATATATCCGCAAAGGCTTCGCAATGGATGACGAGCGTCTGAAGCAAGGTACAGCCCTATTCGGAAAAGACTATTTTCGTGAATTGCTCGAAAGAGTACGCTCCATCCGCGCAAGCGAACGACGTATCTGGCAGCAGATTACGGACATATATGCTGAGTGCAGCATTGACTATGACCGCAACGCAAAGACAACACGAGATTTCTATGCAATGGTCCAAAACCGCTTCCACTATGCCATAACTGGCCAGACAGCGGCGGAAATCATCTATACCAAAGCCGACCATACGAAAGAACATATGGGACTGACAACTTGGAAGAACTCTCCGGACGGACGAGTCTTGAAATCAGATGTAAGCATTGCAAAAAACTACCTTCAGGAGAAGGAAATTAGACAGTTGGAACGCACTGTAGCAGGATATTTCGACTATATCGAAGACCTCATTGAGCGCGAGAATACATTCAATATGGAGCAGTTCGCTGCCAGCATCAATGAATTCCTGACATTCCGCCGTTATCAGATTCTTCCTGACAGAGGCAAGATTTCTGCGGCTCAGGCAAAGAAAAAGGCCGAAGATGAATATGCGTTGTTTGACCCGACGCAACAGATTGATTCTGACTTTGATAAGGAAGTCAGGAAAACACTGAAAGACTTGGCTTAACCACAGATGGTAAGCCAAATCACACATCTACAACTCGTCAGGAGATAGATTTCACACGAGAATCCGGCTGCCATTCTGCAATAGAAACAATCGCTTGATATTGCTTAGAATCAGAAACGAACATTACCCGTCCGCACATTCGTATTCCCACGGCAGTTCGTATATAGACCCCTCTTCCTGCCAACCCATTAAATTTCAATAAACTTGGCCGGATCAAATCCGTTCATCAGGTGTTCATTTTCAAAAACATATCCCATCTGATTGCAGATTATACGGGCCCGGCCAATCACAGTGTCGATGTTGGTATGCGAATGCCCGTAGATCCAGGCATCAATCCGGCTGTTGGCTATCCGTTCTCCGTAATCACTGGCAAAGGCGCTGTTCAGCACGGAACCTCTATGATACGGAGCAACTACTTGAAGTGTCGGCAAATGATGTGTAACCACGACAATATGGGCCGCAGTGCTATCCTCAATGCTTTTCCGAATAAAGCCAATACTAGTCTCGTGCATCCGGTTGAAGTCATCCACCTGAAGCAACTTCCCATCGAACTTTATCTGGCGGAAGTCATTAATGCCTTTCCACACGAAATACTCGTCGTTAGGATTGATCCAAGACCAAAGTGTACTCAGGACGAAGTCAATGTCATTGACACGAACAACCTGGTTCTGGTAGTAACCGACATTCTCTCGGAACATCCATCGCCATTGCAGGCCTCGTTCCATCACGTCTGAATAGTTATAATATTCGTGGTTGCCCGGGACAATCAGAACCTGCCGGTAGTTCTCTGAGGCCCATTTCCAGAACTTCGTCAACGGAGCGACCTTATCCTTGAGATAGAAAATATCCCCGGCCAACACCAAGACATCGCCCGTTACAGGCAATTCATTGTTTTTCAAATATCTGCTGTTCTCCTGGAACTCCATGTGCAGATCACTCATGTATTGTATTTTCATCTTATTGTTCTCCTTTCTTTGATTGTTCAATTTGTTTCTCAATAATTGCTTTCACCTGTGCAAAAGAGACCGGTGTAAAATCATTGTTGTCCACTCCGACATCATATTGTGTCGGAAGAAGCATACTCAGCCTGGGCGCATCCTTTCCGGTATTGTTTCTGCTTGTATGCACGTGTCCAAAAAGTTGCCATGTACCATTGTATGAGCCGCCATAACAAAGGAACGGACAATGATTCAGATATATCTTCTGTTTATCTACTTCGATATACATCTGCATTGATATATGCTCGAAGTATTTCGTATAATTTTGCCTCAGGTTCTTGATGTCGTGGTTGCCGGAAATAAGGTAAATTTTCCCGTTCAGCCTGTTCAGTACATTTATCCATTCGGCAGAACCTCCCAGACAGAAATCACCCAGGTGGAATACGATATCCTCCGGACCTACCACACGGTTCCAGTTGGATATAATTGCTTCATTCATGTGTGACACATCCTTGAAAGGTCTATTGCAGAACCTGATGATATTGGCGTGGTTGAAGTGAGTGTCGGATGTAAAGAACACCCTGCTTCCATCAAATTTAAAATTCATAATTTTTTCATTCATGCGCATCTCTGCGCGGTTAATAACATATTACAATTCTACCTGTGGACGGAATTGACGGAGATTATAGCACCGGGCTAACGTCACCAACAGGCACAAAAATAAAACCGTCGAAAAGTGTGGTAATGACTCTCCGACGGTTTTCGTATACCGCATCAATGGGATACCTGCATCATCGTATCCCAGATGGTTTATCAAACGTTAGTCGGAAAATTTCGCAATAAGTATTTAATGTTTCAATACCAGAAGTATGGACATACGACATCCCTTCAAGGCATTTGATACCTTGATCAGATAAGTTTGTCCAGTTGTTCATTCTTCTTTGCTGCATTGTAAACTTTATTTCTTTTGATCCAATCAACTCCACTAAATTATGGTTTTTCTTGAGAACAGGCAAATTTCTTTATAAAATACCTGTCGTTCTGGACAATACGAATTAGATTGGACTCCGATTTGAAAATGCAATTCGACACTCTTTGCGAATAATTCAGTATGAGCACCATTATTTTACTACCCCAGTCTCAATTTCATTCTCCAAATAAGAGAAAACATAAACTGCTCCTTCATAATACAAACCACATGCAGGATTACACAAGCGCTTGTAGGTTTCTGAAGAATACAGTTCATCTAGGGCTTTCTTCATATCCCATCCATACTTCCGCATCAGCATTTCCACTAATTCCGTAGAGAGGCATTCTATCTGAAACTGAATATTTTCACTCATGATCAAACCTTCTTTAAATAACTAACAGCTTTTTCTGTTCCAAAGAAATACTGGACAGAAGGCTTATTAAAACGCAGTTCTTCGATCATTCGGTCAAGGCTGATGTAGCCTTGGATAAAGCGACGCATTTGAAGACCCACCGTATCGTCTGCGATTGGACCTATTACTATATCGTAAGAGTGTGCAGGTGTCGACGTCATATTCTTTCTATTCATCAAAACAAATTCTGCCCACTCTGCAGAATAATCTTCAAAGACTTTTACAGACAATATCGTAGAATCTTCTTTAATCAAACTATCATCAAACAAGTAAGTATTAACTACCGGCATTCCTTCCTGTAATCTTTGAGCAGTACGAACTGCCATTTCCATTGCCTGATATTCATTAGGATTCAGATAAAAGCCACACCCAAAATCCTTGCCTTTTCGTGAACGACATAAATCAATTTTATCAATCACGACATTACTTCCATGAAACAACTTCAGCATCCTATTCGACCTCCATTCTTTTGGCATAATATGGCAATATCCTCCACCGCATCATCTATAGAAAGAGTATGCTCAGCCGCATAGCAATCAATAAGAAAGTCTATTCCTTTGAATCTACGCAAATAGGCGTAAGACTGTGTCAATGAAAGCTTAAACCGATTAGCAAAAGCACCAACACAGCAGTTTACATATTCAATTATATTATGCGTCAAATCCATATTCTCCGTTTTTTCAAAAAATGCATAAGAATTGTCTGAGCCATTCGGGATTGCGTTTCGATATGCAACCATTACAACCTCTTTTTACAAAAATAGAAAAATTATCTCGAACAACTTACATCATTCTCTGCAAATTAGATATTAATCTTCATTGGCTGAACCATAATGATCCGCGGCAAATAAAACGCATCTCACGCATTGACGAAGACTTCTTATAAACTACTCATAACAATAAATATCACGAAGAGAATACAGAAGATTATACAACATATGGCTATCACTACTCTCTGATGCTTATCGTCTCCGGCAACCCTATTTTGTGATATATTAAGCGCATTCTCCGCTTTTTGACGATTGATAAACTCATCAACGGGTTCATCCTTCTCGCAACTGATCAAGATGGTCTGGGGTGTTTTCGAGTCTACATCCCAAAAGTTTATAGATACATATTGAATCGGTACTCGCTTGGACCTCGCCTCAATACTGGACAGTCCGCCTAAAATCGCACCACGCGTCCCCATAAGCATTCCTCCCGGCAGGACACGCCCAAGATTGGATTTATATTCTTGTCTCAGCTCTGAGGATGATTCCTTGACAATGCTGATTATCTGTGAATTATGAATATCATAAGTCACATCATCAACAGCAATCCTCAGTCCATGAGTATGAAGTATAACAATAGCTTTTCCGGTAGGAAGAATACCATCAAGTGTACTCCACTCTTCATCGAAGAATCCGTCAAAAAAGGAATCGAGATTACAATCAATTATCTCCCGCCCGATTCTAAGGTCATCTGGAAACTTTGGACAATTTATCTGATCCATAAAATATGTATCTAACTGATTATATTTAAGCGAAAGTACGAAATTTCTTGCACATTGTTTTTCGCTTAATATATTGAACTTGTCGTTTAATGTTTTCTTTCTTGACGACATCACATAATATGCATATATTTGCATTGAACATCTCTGTTCTAATGATATTTTTCCACATGAATCATTTATAATAATTTATGTATGAAAACTTTTGAACCTAAGCCGTGGGCAGTACCACAGCCTGTGCTGATTATCGGCACATATAATAAAGAAGGAGTTGCCAATGCAATGAACGCCGCCTGGGCAGGACAGTGGGACGCGAATGAGATTATGATCTCGATGGGGAAACACGTCACCACAGACAACCTGAAGATCAGCGGCGAGTTTACCGTTGCCTTCGCAACCAGGAAAACCATGGTGGCCGCTGATTTCGTAGGCATCGTTTCCGCCAAGAACGACCCGAAGAAAATGGAGAAGACGGGATGGAACATCGAGAAGGCGACGAAGGTCAATGCTCCTGTGTTCACCGATTTCCCGATGACCCTTGAGTGCCGCATCAAGGAGAAGTTCAATGAAAGCGAAACGGGCTATTATCTCGTTGCAGAAATCGTCAATATCCTTGTAGGTGAAAAGTATCTGGCAGAAGACGGAAATCCAGACATGGAGAAAATGGAGTTGATCGTCTTCGACCCTATTCATCATGGTTATATCCAGTTGGGCGAGAAAGTCGGTAACGCTTTCTCCGACGGCAAGGCATTGAAATAATCGATAGACATTGAACCATGCCGGACCGCATGACACCCGAACAACGCCACGATTGCATGGCCAGAATACACTCGGAAGACACACGCCCCGAACAGGCGGTCAGGCGTGAATTGTGGCACCGGGGATACAGGTTCCGCAAATGCGTCCGCACATTGCCCGGGACTCCGGACATCGTCCTGCCCAAATACCGCACCTGCATCTTCGTGAACGGCTGCTTCTGGCATGGACACAAGGGCTGCAGCAAATTCGTCATGCCGAAAACGCGGACTGAATTCTGGGTGAATAAGATTGCACGGAATCAGGAGCGGGACCTCGTCAATATCCAGCGCCTCGAATCCATCGGCTGGAGCGCAATCACAGTCTGGGAATGCGAACTCGGCAAGTCCAGCATTGAAAATACAATGGAAAAGATTGAGTCAACGCTAGAGGAAAACAGGACAAAATGGGAGGCATATCAGGCGCATCGCAGAGAAAGCCGCAAATTCGCCATTGAGCAGGCCCGAAGACGACGCGAGGTCAATGCTATCATTGAAGCGGAGCTCAAAAAAAGGTTCAGCATCCCCGAAAGGATAAAACGCCTCTCCCGCATTGACCAACCCTGAGACTTGAACGGGAATAACAATCTCGACGACAGTTTTTCAAAAAAAATATCTGTCAATGTGTAACAACCCCCGTTTCTCTCCTACCTATAGTCAGAACAACAAGTTAAACTTTAAAAGAAACTTATTATGAAGACAAAGGTATTCAATCTGATTATTCTGGATGAGAGCGGCAGCATGAGTTGTATCAAGAGTCAAGCGCTCAACGGTCTGAACGAGACATTGCAGACAATACGCAAAGCGCAGAAAAAATATCCTGATCAGGAGCAGCTCGTCAGCATCGTTCCTTTCGAGTCTGACAACATCCGGCTCCTTAGAGACAAGGTTTCCATCAGGGAGGTCAATGATCTCCGTCCTGACGAGTACAACCCGGGAGCCTGCACTCCCCTTTTTGATGCCATCGGCTTTGGTATCAACAGCATCAGGAAACAAGTATCCGATGACGACAGCGTCCTTGTGACAATCATCACCGATGGTGAGGAGAACTGCAGCAAGGAGTATAGCGGCAAGGCTATAGCCACCATCATCGACGAGCTGAAGAAGAAAGGCTGGATGTTCACCTACATCGGTGCCAACCAGGATGCAGTAAGAGTCGCCATGACCATCAACATCACCAATGCCCTGAACTTCGTCCAAGACGAAGAAGGGACCAAGGTTATGTTCGAGAAGGAGCGTCGGAGCCGCGAGCGCTACTTCGAGGCCAATGCCATGTGCTATGAGATGGCGACACCTATGATGTCCCGTGAAGCCAAGATAAAGATGGCTTGCGCAAGTGACTACTTCGACGATGGGCCAAAGAAGACCAGTAAAAAGGACTAAAAAGCATGAAGCAAAGAATCTATGACCTGCTGATGGTAACCTACCGGGGATTACTGAAGAACTGCTATCAGCAGGTCTTCTTTCAGGACTCCGGATTGTCAGCAATAAAGACATTCGACGACTACCTCTCCGACTTCTACCTCTATCTGTATGAGGCCAAGCCGAAGTATGTCAATGATGACGTCAAGGGCTATTATCTCCAGCAGATAAGGGATGAGAAAGCAACTCCTGCGTGGCTCCGCCAGACATTCCGTCATTTCCTGCTAGAAGAGAACAAAATACTGACGGAGATGCGGGAGGCCCTTGCCGAGTACCGTCTCCAGCTTGCAGCTGCCAAAACTGGCCAGCCTCTCGACATAACATTGATGCATGTCGGTTTTGCCATTGCATGGTTCAACCAGCACGAGTCCAGCGAGGACAGATACCTGTTCTTCAGGAGCGCATACAAGCACTTCATGGGTTTCTATTCATGGCCCGACGAAGACCTGAATGACAAGGATGTGGCAAGTGTCCTGGGCATCACAGCCGGCACTCTCCGCACCCGTACATCAAGATTATGCGCGAAGGTCAAGAGACTGGTAAATGAGCTCAATGATGCGCTCATCGCGACATTGAACAAGCAATCACTTGACATAGCCAGAGAGATCTATGCAGAACCGGATCCCGACATGGAATCCATTCTGGAGGAATTGCTGGGACAATCAGAGCGAGAGCTTGAACAATATGACAAGATTCTTGCTTTGAGACAGGAGAAACGTCTTTCAATCAGAACGTTCGAGAAGTTCGAATCAGCATGTTTTGCAGAAGAAATGTGCATCCCTTCAGCACCTTGTCTATCATACGACGTTTCATCATCCGAGAACCACGCACAACTTCAGAGCAAGCGCATTATTCGCATGTTCAAGGACCTCATCGGCATGTAATGTCAATTGGCCTGAACCTCTTGGATCAATTCAGGCCATACCAACTCAAAACCATACAGACAAACTCCTACAACGAGATAAGGGCATGGCGCGGCGCGGTATCATGACGGCGGCCCACGTTGAAGGAAATGCCGAAATTCAAACCGAGATGAAGCTGGCCGTATGGATATACCAGACCTTGTGCAGTAGCTTTCGCGTACTTGAATCCGATGGCATCGGCGCCCAGGAACATGTTGAATCCTGCCGCGTGGAAGCCCAGAGCGGCGCCCATTGTGGAGCCGTAGGACGAAATGGCATAGTTCGTAGCGAAACTGAACCAGCTGCATGGTTTCAGGTTGGCATAAAAACGGCCTTCAGACCAGGTATAAGGCCCATTGAAACGGGTCGAACTGAGGAAGCCGGCCGTGAGCCCCTTGTAGAAAGGCATCACATATTCAGCACCGAAATTCAGTGTCATTGTAAGCATCTTGAACTTGCTGGCATCCTTGGCTGTCCTGTAGAATTTCGCAAGGTCCTGGAAATCATCGCCGAGGGCCTTGAACTGCTCTGAAAGCGAATTCTCCTTGCCCTCGCCTTCATCGAACGAAATATCATCGAAGCCCTCGAACGACCAGCTGTCTTTCCTGGTAGCCGCCTCCGTTACGCTATTCCATAAAATGCCGCCGAGGTCATTCACTGCAAGGGAAAGCCTCAAGCCGGGAATCAGCTCCAGTTCGGCACCGAGGTCAATGGCAGCACCATAACCACCTATTACCGAACCGATATTTGAGCCGTTGAGTTCCTTGAAATCGAACTCGTCCAAAAGGTCCACATCCTCAGGAGAATCGATTTCCGCGCCTGTCTCCCCCTTTGTCTTCACGTCGAGGAGGCCGCAAGCTGCTGTCAATGTTCCGCTGGAAGTGACGCTCCACCTGTCCTCGGTCATCTGGATATGCATCTTGTCAATACGAGCCTCGGCTCTGCCCTCGCCCATGAGGAATTTCACACGCGCACCCACATTGATCTTATCCGCGAACTGACGTGACCAGCCGAAGGAATATTCCATATAGGCATCAGCATTGACAGCTATGTCAGAAATATCATAATATTGCGACTTGCCGGCATTCTTCATGAAGTCAAAGAGGCTGTACGGAACGTTCAATCCGGCATTTACACGCTGCCGGATACCGAAGGTGAAGAAGGACTTGCGTCCCCAAATACCAAGCGAGAAAACGGACATGCCCACGTTCACGCCGAGCCGGTTGTTATTCTTAAGTTTACTCAGGAAATCATCCGGGGAAACATTCGAGTTCATAAATGTAGTAAGCTGGCCGTCAAGAGGATACAGGAACGTACTCACACCCATATTACTCTGTACGGACAATGCCGTACCGCCAAGTGACGGCAAGGAGAAATAGTTCCTTTCCGCTGAAAATGCGGGGTTCAGGTCTCCCCTTCCGTTATATCCGCTCAGGAAATAGGCGGAACGCAACATCGACTGCTGTGCTAAAGCGCTTGCTGCCGCCAGCATTGACACCAATATAGTAAAAAGAAATTTCTTCATTATTTTCACAGATTAAAGCCTTGATTCAATGTCCATTTTAGCCTGGAGCCTGATTTTCATATTCTTGAACTGCACTCCCTGATTCTTGTTCAGGCAGACGCCTGACATCGTGCCCGGATCGCTTCCGGTAAGGTTCAGGCGGAGACCGTCAAGCTTGCGCATCTGCTCCGCGCTACCCTCCAGATTCAGGGTCAATGCTGATGTGGACGGTTTTTCGACAGATCCCGCCGGAATATCTCCATTCAATGTCACCTTGATTCCAGGAATGACATTGCCGTCCACATCGATGGCAGCAGCGTCGAGCGAAATTGTCATCGGAATCATATTGACAAAGTCGAACTTCACGTCAGCATCACGTATTTCCAAAGCAAAGCTCTTATCATTAGGATTGAAAGTCTCATTCCAGCCAGTAAAATCAGTGCTGTAAACTATCTTGACATCCTTTCCGAATGCCAGAGCGGCAGCCAGTTCGAAGTCATAAACCACATTGTATCTGCCTCCCGAGGTCAATGTCACGAACTCGTCAGCAGCCTCTACATCAATGTTTTCCACGCCGATACGGTCAGGCACAATGCTGATGAGCGAGGAGAAATCAGGCACCACGACAGATGCAAATCCGGCCGGAACTCCTTCTCCAGTCCTTGAGATATAGAGTCGATTCATTCCGGAAGGAGTCAGCATAATTGCTTCGCCTCCATTTGCATTGCCGACATGAGTTGTACGATGGTCAGCACCCTTGTATGACATGATATCGGCATTAAGGTTCAATTTAAGTGGGGTGCGGTTATCGATATTTAGTTTCAGCACAGGATTGTAAAGGTCCAGAACCACATCATCGCCGCTCAAAAAATCAGGCAACTTGCCCACATTCGAAATGAAAGGATCAATGACAATGTCGGGATCCACCTTGACCAACGCAGTCTTCACGATCAACGATGAAATTGATATGCCTATATCTGCTACAATTTCATTAGGTACTGCCTCCACGGTCGTTCCAAGGTCTGAAAGCACAGCATTCACATCGAAGGCACTAAGCTTTATCTCATCGTTCAGCACGATCTTATGCTGCGACGGGAGGAAGCCCTGACCTAAAGGTATTTTGTCGAAATCAATGCCTACGACATTCAGATAATAGTTCTTGGCCATCGTAGAGATCTGAGGGCTCTTGATAGTCAGGAGATTACCATCCGGATTGAAGTTCAGACCGGCATCTTTTACATCTGCAAATTCCAGATACTCAGGAAAATCAATGATTAGGTCAGACAAGGTCGCCTTTCCTGTAGTCACCGTCAAAGAGATGTTCACCACACCGGAAACCTCAGCATCCTTTACAGCCCGAATTTCATGCGGCACATCTTCATTGACCGTCATCGGTGTCGAAGATACATTGAAATGCTTAGTGTACTGCTCAGCCGGAACCGCACCGCTTGAAGGCAATGGAAGTTCGCTCTTCCTGATCTTAGCAATATATCCGCCGTCCGTCACCAGCTCGTCCGAGAACGAGAGAACCGGAAGCTCCACATCCGAAGATGCACCGCGTCCGATTACAGAAACATAGTAATTTCCCGAAGCATCAGTTTTCAGGACATCCGCGGCATCGTTACCAAGGTTAAGGAAGTCATCGACCAGAATAAACTCGGAGTTTCCCAGCGGCGCACTGATATCCCCATCAATGCTAATACTCGTGTCAATGTCTTTCGTGAGATCGTAATCCTCATTGAGACACGAAGTTACTGATACTGCTGCAGAAAGCATTGCTACGCCCGACAGCAGACAGGTTAAATTTTTTTGCAAAGACATATAAAAGGTTTTCGCAAATTTACCCAATAATTGCGAAAAATCAATGTAATCGGAACAAGCCTTTGGAATTATCTAATTCTAATGAAGAGCACCTCCAACGAGTGGCAGGAGCCAGTAAGCGATGAAGGGTATGGACTACTCAAGCGTGGCATATCTCAGTTCCCAATTCCGCCGCATCACAGGATTCTCGCCCACCGAGTTCCGGAAAATCAAAGGCGAGCGGAGATTTCCTATAGACAAAATATAATTTCCAGCAGCCTACTCGACAATAGCCACAATCGCCTCTGTCAAAGAATCATAGACAGGGACGCCGTATTTCGCGCACGTAATCCGGACATTGTCATATCTGTAGAAGCCCTCTGTGCACACGACATACACTTTCCCGCTACGCGCAAACAATCCCAATTCCAGTAGAGTGATCGGAGATTTGCTGTCCGGAAGAAAGTTCATGAGAATGAAATCCGCTTTCTCCAAATGCGAAAGTTCCCAATTGACCTGATAATCCATTTCGTTTTCCCTACCGGGGTCCCAAAACTCCTGACGAGGATTGAACAGCACCCAGTTGCCCGGAGCCTTTTCAAAAAAATCCGCCACATCCTTCTGCCAGTCGACCCCGCTCCCCATGTCGATCGTACCCGCAAGAAAAACAGACTTATAGGATTTTTTGTCAATGTTACCGAGCATCTCCTCGTGAGGATGAAGCACCAATGTCGGAAGTTTTTCCTGGCTCCTGCCGCAGGAAACAATCAATAATGACAGAACAAAAAAGTATATCAATTTCATAACCTGACAAAAATAATGGATTTTTAGCTTTCTTTCAAAATTTCGCCGCAAATAGCTGTTAATGTAGATTTGTTTAGTACCTTTGCGTCACTTTCCGACGAACCGATGATTGACAATCGGGCCCTACTCTATCATTGACGGAAAGCTTTTTCGGGGACAGTTTCCTCGTTTTTTGTGTTCTGTTAGAAACAATAGATAATGAATGTCAATTTTAAGAACAGGCAATCCGGTAATATTTCCAATGACGGCACAGCTTATTCTATACTGATTACTTGCGGCATCGGTCATTTTCTGAATGATATGATCCAGTCAATAATCCCATCCATTTACCCCTTAATAAAGGACACCTATGGATTCTCGTTTGCACAGATAGGCATCATAACGCTGGTTTTCCAAATGATGTCGTCCATACTTCAGCCATTCACAGGCTATTACGCCGACAGGAGACCTACTCCTTACGCACTTTCCATAGGAATGTGCTTTACATTGACAGGACTCCTCTTGCTCTCCGGCGCCGGCACGTTCCTGACAATTCTGATTGCAGTGGGAATAATCGGAATGGGGTCGTCAATATTTCATCCGGAGGCTTCCAGAGTCGCCCAGATGGCCTCTGGAGGAAAGAAGAGCCTGGCACAGTCGATATTCCAAGTAGGAGGCAATGGAGGGAATGCACTCGGGCCACTGCTGGCAGCGCTCATAGTTCTGCCCTTCGGACAGAGTTCCATCCGGTGGTTCGCATTAATAGCAATCCTGGCTGCAATAATACTGCTGCACGTTACATCGTGGTACAAGGAAAGGATTGCTACCCATACTGACCATCCTGAAATCAATACAGATATCCGTAATGATATCCCACGCCGCCAGGTTCATACGGCAATGCTCATTCTGGTGGCATTGATCTTTTCCAAGTACTTTTACCTGTCCTGCATGACAAGCTACTTCACATTCTTCCTGATGGACAAATTTTCGATGACAGTGCAGAATTCACAGCTATGCCTTTTCGCATTCCTCGCAGCATCGGCGCTCGGCACCATAGGCGGAGGACTTTTAGGTGACAAGTACGGAAGGAAATACGTAATATGGGGCTCCATCTTGGGAGCAGCACCATTTGCCCTGCTGCTGCCGCATGTGAACTGTTTCTGGACCATAGCTCTGGCCGTCATCATAGGTCTGGTAATTTCGTCTGCGTTCTCATCGATTGTCGTATATGCAACAGACCTGATGCCAGACAGGATAGGGATGATTTCCGGCGTTTTCTTCGGTCTCATGTTCGGTCTGGGCGGCATCGGTTCGGCATTCTTCGGATGGCTTGCGGACAAGACAAGCATCTGGTTCATTTTCAATGCCAGTGCATATCTGCCACTCCTCGGGGTCGTGGCAGGATTTCTGCCTGACACAAAGAAAAAGCCATAAAAAAGATACTATTCCGTCAATGACAAGACGGCTTTTCCATATGGTTTTCTTCGAAATAAAGCATTGACACTATCTGCTCAAGATAATCTTTGTCCACCTCGTCGAATGTGGCAAGTTCCTTACTGTCAATGTCAAGTACCGCAACGATCCGACCACATTTCCAGCATGGAACCACTATCTCGCTCCGGCTTTCGCTTGAACAGGCGATATGTCCTGGAAACTGCTCGACATCAGGGACAACAAGCGTGCGCTCCTCTCTCCATGAAGTCCCGCAGACTCCCCTGCCTTTCCTTATTCTGGTGCAGGCAACAGGCCCCTGAAATGGCCCTAGCACAAGTTCATCAGCCGAAACGACGCGATAGAACCCTGTCCACCAGAAGCCGAATTCGAAGTTAAGCAAAGCCGCCATGTTTGACATCTTTGCAATTTCATCAGTCTCCCCCGAAAGGACGGACTGAATCCGCGGAATCAACGCCACATATTTATCAATCTTCGACATAATCATTTCATTTTGAACAAAGTTAATGCATTTGTCCTGATCCGCCTGTAGATTATTGGCTGAAATAATGTAATTTCGTAACCTAAGTCTATTTCAGTATGGATTCTCAGACTTTTGTATTTCTGGACTATAGGTAGTACATTCCTGATTTGAGGTACAATCAAATATAAATAATGTGTGCATATTTGCATTGACAATATATGAAGGATTTAATGCATAGGACCATGATGGATTTTTTCTTTAATACAATACAGGAGTTCAACGACTTCATAGGGGTGAAAACACTTCATCCTCTGGTAAGCATTGCACGTGTAGAGAACACTGCTCCGATACAGGAGGCTGTGCATCACTACGGACTTTATGCACTCTTTCTGAAGGAAAACAAGGGATGCAAATTGTCATACGGCAGAACAGAATATGACTTTGACGAAATGACCGTCACTTCGTTTGCTCCAGGACAGTCGGTTAAAGTGGAACCTAATCCAGGAGTACCGCTTGCCAAATATACGGTATTGGCATTCCATCCCGAGTTGCTCAACCGCACGCAGCTTGGCAAGAACATCTCCCGCTATGAGTTCTTCGACTACACAAGCAACGAAGCTCTACATCTATCCGCTACCGAGGTAAATATCTTCCGTGATGTACTCTCAATGATTGGGCAGGAACTCGAGCATCCTATAGATAGGCATTCTCGTGAACTCATTGTCTCAAACATTGAGTTGCTGCTGAACTACTGTCTGCGCTTCTACGACCGACAGTTTATCACACGCGAGGAGATAAATCATTCGGTGGTCAAGAAATTCATCGCTCTGCTCGATGAATACATTGCCAGCGAAGCAATGCGTGAAGGGCTGCCTACCGTAGCCTACTTTGCCGACAAATGCTGCTATTCACCTAAATATTTCGGTGAATTAGTCAAGACAGAGACTGGCAGAACCGCAAAGAGTCTGATCAACGACCGACTGCTTTCTGCAGCCCGCCAACTACTTGCGGATGAAACCTTAAGCATTACGCAAATCAGCCAACACCTCGGCTTTGAGTATCCCCAACACTTCGTCCGCTTTTTCAAGGCACAAACGGGAAAAACTCCAAGCGAGTATCGCAAAACATCGTAAACACAAAGAGCAACATCAAACATGAAGGTATTTGCCACAATCATAGTATTAACGACTATTTCACTCAATATAATGGCACAACAGAAAATAGTACAGACAGCAGGGCGCGCCCAGCTGGGTGAGTTTGCCCCGGAGTTCGCCCACCTCAACGACGACATCCTCTT
>ERZ780128.376-NODE-376-length-18568-cov-2.822881_pt1 | contig 18568 bp, 14 predicted proteins | sample MGYA00511170_ERZ780128 | MGnify/ENA primary metagenome ERZ780128 (study PRJEB29588, sample SAMEA1970465) | human gut metagenome | biome: human gut; feature: human-associated habitat; material: faeces | place: Denmark | collected 2008/2010 ...
GCAGCCCGGCGATGGCTTCCTCTATTTTTTCATTTCCCCGCAGCCCCTCGTCCCGCAGTTCGGTGTCTTTTTCTTCCATAATCATCTCCATTCCGCAGGCGCTTTGCGCCGAAAGAACCGCGAGACGAACGTCCAGTTCGGCTCTGTGATCCTAGCTACTTTGTGACGCCTGAGGCATAAACAATAGAATGCACGCTCTGCGAGCATTCTATTGTCATGAATAACTGTGTGAAACATAAGCGATCCCGCTTATATTTCACACTATCCCCTCACTCTGCACGCACCGCCCAGCGCATTTTCGTCGAACGCGCGCGTCCGTTCTGTGCACATTCCTGCGCAGAAGGGCGGATGACATCTTTGGCATAATCAAAATAGATGCCCTCCCGATAGCCCTCTTTCAGTGCCTGCTTCACGAGCCTGTCCTCGCCGGAATGGAACGTCAGGATTGCAACGCGCCCGCCCGGTTTCAATGCGCCCGGCAGCTTTTCCATGAACTCGTAAAGCACTTCAAACTCGTGGTTGACGTCAATGCGCAGCGCCTGAAACACCTTTGCCATGTCCTTCTTCACCCTTTCGCGCCCCATGAGCGGTTTGACCACATTGATGAGCTGCTCAACGGTGTTGATGGTCTCGGTTTGGCGTTTTTTGACAATGGCCGAAGCCAGACTGCGGCTGTTTTTCATTTCGCCGTAGAGGTAGAACAGTCGCGCCAGCGCTTCTTCGTCGTAGCGGTTCACCACGTCGGCGGCCGTCATTCCACCGCGTTCATTCATGCGCATGTCGAGCGGCGCTTCAAAGCGGAAGGAAAAACCGCGCTCTTCGTCGTCGAAATGATGGCTCGACACGCCGAGGTCGGCCAAAATGCCGTCAACGTGTTCCACGTCGTAATAGCGCATCCAGTTGGTCAGATATCGGAAATTGCTTCTCACGAATGTGAAGTTCTCCTGTCCTTCCGGCACATTCTTCTCCGCATCGGCATCTTGGTCGAAACTGAAGAGATGGCCGCTGCCAGAAAGTCGTGAGAGGATTTCGCGACTGTGTCCGCCGCCGCCAAAGGTGACGTCCACATAGATTCCTCCTGGCTGTATGTTGAGTCCGTCCACCGTTTCCTTGAGCAATACGGGGACATGGTATACGGGTTCTGTCATAAAATCGTGTTCGGTTTTGTTTTGCAATGCTGCGGAAACGCGTGGCTGCCAATGCTGGAAAAGCACTCAAATGGCGCCGCTTTCCAGCGGAGAATCGCTGCCGTTTGCCAGTGAAAGGCCAGACATGACGGTGCTGGCGAAGGAGACGACAGCTCGTCTTGCAGCCTCTTTCGAGGTCCGCATTTTCCCACATGGAGGTGCTTCGGCATCGGTTTCTATCATGAAGCGGACCGACGGGCCGAAACAATTTTCAAAATTACATATTTTCACGCAGATTAACCCGCTTTGTCGCGAGATATTTTCTTGTTGTGGGAAAATAAATATTGGCGGGTAGGTGTTTAATATTAGTTTTTAGTAAGTAGGTGCTCAAAATTAGTTTATTAACTCTGAACACCTGCTTGGCTCCCATTGTTTTTACAGGCATATCGCTTTCTCGGGCGCATCTGCTCACCTCTTGCACCAATTCCTTCCTGCCGCGCCGCCAATCCTTCCCTAAGACTTTTCAGCGTACGCCGTCCCAGAGACGGACGTGTCTGCCCCCAGATTCGGGCGTGCCTCGTCCCAGATTCGGTTGCGTCTCGTCCCGCGTTCGCCGACGGGTAGAGGGACTCTGGCGCGAGAGACGGGGCAGGGCGCTTTGCTGGGGTGTGGGACATGAAAAAAAGGCAGGCGTCCAACACGATGTTGAACGCCTGCCATTTTATAGGGTGGGAAAATAAAAAGTTTTATTTCTTGTATTTATCCAAGCCGCCTTTGAGGAATTTAACGAAGTGGTCTACACTGGTGTCGAAGGTGTAGGCTGGAGCCAAAGGCTTGCCTTCGTTGTTGAGCGCCACGTAGAACGGCTGGGCGTTGGCTCCGAATTTGCTGCGTTGCAGGTAGCTCCATTTGTCGCCAACAGTGCGCAAGCGCGTTTCCTCTCCGTTTTCCATCACGGTGATGGTCTCTGGCAGGCGTGTCTTGTCGTCGACATAGAGCGAAATGAGCACGTAGTCCTTCAGAAGCAGGTCGCGCACTTTGGCATCGTGCCAAACGGCCATTTCCATCTTTCGGCAGTTGACACAACCGTGGCCAGTGAAATCAACCAACACGGGGCGTCCCGTTTCGCGGGCATAGGCCATGCCGGCGTCATAGTCGGTGAATTTGGCTTCAATCTTCACAGGGTCGAGGTTGAAGTCCTGGGTGCTCATCGGCGGAGCGAAGGCGCTGACCGCCTTGCAGGGAGCGCCCCAAAGTCCCGGCACCATGTAGATGGCGAACGAGAGCGAGCAGAGGGCAACGAAGAAGCGCGGCACGCTCACGTGGTTTTCGTCTTCGTCATCGTGCGGGAATTTGATTTTGCCCAAGAGGTAGAAACCGAGGAGGGCGAAGATGGCAATCCAGAGGGCGAGGAACGTTTCGCGGTCGAGCAGGTGCCAGCCGTATGCCAAGTCGGCCACGGAGAGGAATTTCAAGGCGAAGGCGAGTTCAAGGAAACCCAATGTCACCTTCACCACATTGAGCCAACCGCCGCTCTTGGGCGCACTCTTGAGCCACGTCGGGAAGAGGGCGAAGAGGGTGAACGGCAACGCCAATGCGAGGGCGAAACCAAACATGCCGATAGTGGGGGCAAGTGCCGAACCGCCACTGGTGCTGACTTCAACGAGCAGGAAACCGATGATGGGGCCTGTGCATGAGAAGCTCACCAATGAGAGCGTGAAGGCCATGAGGAAAATGCTCAGGAGGCCCGTGGTGCGCTCGGCTTTGCTGTCAACAGCCGAACCCCATGATGAGGGCAGCGTGATTTCAAAACCGCCGAAGAAGCTGGCGGCAAAGACGAGGAGCATCAGGAAGAAGAGAATGTTGAACACGGCGTTGGTGCTCAAATCGTTGAGGGCGTTGGCTCCGAAGATGGAGGTGATGATGAGGCCGAGCGCCACGTAGATCACGATGATGGAGATGCCGTAGATGATGGCGTCGCGGATGCCCTTGGAACGGTCTTTCGAACGCTTGAGGAAGAAGCTCACCGTCATCGGGATGATGGGCCACACGCAAGGCGTGCAGAGCGCAACAAGTCCGCCCAAGAATCCGAGTATGAAGATATACCACCAGGCCATCTGGGCCACGCTTGCTTCGTCGCCGCCCATGTCTTTCAGCTCCTTGACAACAGGCGTCCAAAGGCTTTTCAGAAACGTGGAGTCGGTGGGCGTGGCTGCCATTTCGGAGGAGACAGTCATGGTGTCGGCGGCCACTTGCGTGCCGTCTTCCGCTGTGGCTTCAACGGCTGGGACAGTCTCTGTGGCTGTCTTCTCGTCTTTCTTGGCCACCTCTGCCGATGGGCCGTCGGTGCCTTTCTTGCGCACTTCCTCCTTGCCCATGGTGCAGGCGCCGTTGCCGCAGGCCTGATAGTCGAGGTAAGCCTCGATGTTGTAGTTCTTATCTGTCAGTTCCACGCGCTGCGTGAACTGGCATGAGCCGGCAAAAGAGCCCACGTTCATGTCAAACATTTCGTCGTGTTTAACCTTTTTGCCTGGTCCTTCCACCAGTGCGCCTTTGAGTTTGGCACCTTGGAGTTTGTCGACCTGGAAAGTGGTCGGCGTGGGGCCGCCTTCGTCCACGTGAGTGGAATAGACGTGCCAACCTGCGGGGATTTTACCCGTGAAGACAATGTCCAGTTCAGTGGGGCTAACCCTCTTATAGGACACGCTGAAGGTCACCTGTGCCACCATCGCCGTGATGCCCAGCACAAGGAGTGTGAGAGTGGAAAATAACTTTTTCATGGGGTATAAAACCTGTTTCTTTATTTTAGTTGACGCAAAGTTAACGGAAAAGCATGGAATATAGCCCCGCCAATAGTTTTTTTTAAATGTAAAAGCCAACGACGTGCTTGGTTTATCATGATAATGTCCCAATTAATTTTTATATTTGTGGGCAGAATGCGCCCTTTGGCGCAGAAAGGCCAGCGTGGTGCCGCCGAAAACGCCTGGCGTTCGGGTTGCCCGCTGGCGATGCCTTGCTAATGCATGCTAATCTATCAATCACAAAAACAATATGAGAATCTTATCTATCTTTGCGGCCTTCCTGGCCAGCACACTTATTGCCAGTGCACAGACCTGCCTGTTCCACACGGGCGACAGCACGGGCTATCCTTATCGCATTCCGGCCATCGCGAAGGCCAAAAACGGACAACTTATCGCGCTCAGCGATTTGCGCCCCTGCGGTGGCGACATCGGTTATGGTCGCGTTGACATCCTCAGCCGTGTCAGTGCCGACAACGGTGCCTCATGGAGCGAGGCCGTTCCTGTGTTGCAGGGCAGCGGAAAGGGCGCTGACGCTGGATATGGCGACGCTTGCCTCGTGGCCGACCGCGACCGCAACGAACTACTTCTGGTCTGTGTGAGTGGCGACGTGCCCTATTGGCAATCATCGCCTGAGCACCGCCAGCGCATTGTGGCCACTCATGCTCGTTACAACAAGAAGAACGGCAAATGGGAGTGGTCGCCGCTGCCGCCATACGACCTTACCAAACAGGTGTATGAAGATATCTTCGACGGCCGCATCCGTGGACTTTTCATGGGGTCGGGCCGCATCTGCCAGAGCCGCATGGTGAAGGTGGGAAAATATTACCGCCTCTATGGTGCGCTCTGCACCCATCGTGGTAATTTCGTGATCTATTCCGATGATTTCGGCCGCACGTGGAACGCCCTTGGTAGCGCTGAAGTGTCGTGCGCCCCGTCGGGCGACGAACCGAAGTGTGAAGAACTGCCCGATGGCAGTGTCCTCCTCAGTTCGCGTCGCAGTGGAGGCCGTTTCTTCAACGTGTTCCGTTACACCGACACCGCCAAGGCCAAAGGCGTTTGGGGACAGCCTGTCGACACCCGTTTCGCTCCTGGCGGCATCAAAAACGAGTCGGGGGCTTGCAACGGCGAAATCCTCATCGTTCCTTGCCATCGTGCCGACGGCAAAGCCACCACATTGGCCCTCCAAAGTCTGCCGGCAGGCCCCGGACGCAGCAACGTGACCATCTATTGGAAGGAACTCGTTGCCGCCGCCGACTACAATACACCGTTACGCTTCGCTTCTAATTGGCAGGGAGCCTTCCGTGTTACGTCCTTAGGCTCTGCCTATTCAACGATGGTGCAGCAGGCCGACGGTCGTATCGCGTTTTTCTACGAGGAGGAACCGCAATATTACCAGATGATTTACAAAGCTATTGACCTTTCTGAGATAACAGGCGGAAAGTTTGTGAAATAAAAACTCTTGGGAAAAGACGCTTTTCCCTCGCCTGTCAATGGGGGTGAATATGGCTGACTTAAAAGGGGGTGTCCTGAAATGGTTTGACATGACGGGGCGCGAAATATAGCCCCCTCTAAATCCTTAATCAAATAAGTATATTATGGCAAATTACATCAGATTTGACTGGGCCATGAAGCGTTTGCTCCGCAACAAGGCAAATCATGCCGTGTTGGAGGGCTTGATGTGTTCTCTCTTGAATGAGAAATTCACCATCAAACGTTTCTTGGAGAGCGAAGCCAACCAGTATACAGAGAACGACAAGTTTAATCGTGTGGATATTCTCGCTGAGAGCGAGAAAGGCGAACTGACAATTTTCGAAATCCAAAACACGCACGAACTGAGTTACTTCCACCGCATCCTCTACGGTGTCTCAAAGGTGATAACCGACTATATAGACCTTGGCGACGACTACGACAAGGTGAGGAAGGTCTATTCCATCAACATTGTCTATTTCTCCCTCGGTCAGGCCAAGGATTATGTGTATCATGGCAAGACCGTGTTTAGCGGTTTGCATGAACCACACGACATTTTGAAATTGTCACGCCGCCAGTGTGAGGTCTTTTTCGGTGATGAAGCCGAAAAGGCAGAGACCGTGAAACGTGAGGCCGGCGACATATTCCCAGAATATTATCTCCTGTGTGTGGATAACTTCGACAAGTTGGCGGTAAACAATCTCGACGAGTGGATTGCTTTCTTGAAAACGGGAGAAATCAACGACGGCGACAAGGCTCCTGGCCTCGCCATAGCCCGCAAATGCCTGGACGTTGACAAACTCTCGGTTGAAGAGCACAAGGACTATCTCAAACACATGGAAAACTTGCGCTATCAGCGTAGCGTGATTATGACGGGATATGACGATGGTCTGCAAGATGGTCGCGCGGAAGGTCGCGCGGAAGGTCGTGCAGAAGGCCTGCAAGAAGGTCGTGCAGAAGGCCTGCAAGAAGGTCGCGCGGAAGGCCTGCAAGAAGGTCGCGCGGAAGGCGAAAATATGCAGAAAACCAAGATGGCTGAAATGATGCTTGAGGATGGTGAATCTGTTGAAAAGGTGATGCGCTATACCGGCTTCACAAGAGAACAGGTGGAAAGCCTGAAGAAATGACAATTCATATAGTAATTGTTCAAGCTATTTTATACCATTATTTAATGGCGAAAGAAAATAAGATGAGCCGTTTCGGCCATCAGCTATAACAATGCCCAGCAAGCCGTCGGGACGGCTTTGCTGGGCATTGTGTTTTCTTATGTAGCGTTGTAGTCTTCGGTTTAGCCGGAATTTTGCGGGGCGCAAGTAGGGGTGCGGGAATTGGATGATTAAGAAATAAGAAACAGGAGATAGACGCTTTTTGATGGGCGTTTACCTCCTGTTATTTGTATAAAAAACTGACGGCTAAAGGGCTTATTTCTTGTCGGCGCCAGTTTTAACCTTCAATACTTCAACCTTGAAAATCAAAGTGGCGTAGGGTGGAATGGCCTGGTTGCCGCGTTCGCCGTATGCCAAGTTGTAAGGAATGGTGAGTTCGTAGATAGAACCTTCTGGCATCATCTTCAAAGCCTCAGTCCAGCCTTTGATGACTTGGTTGGGGCGGAAGGTGGCAGGCTGGTTGCGTGTGTATGAAGAATCGAAGACAGTGCCGTCGATGAGTTTGCCTTCATAGTGAACCTCAACCTCTGTGGTGTCGGTGGCAACGGCGCCAGTGCCCTGCTTAAGCACCTTATACTGCAAGCCGCTGGCTGTGACCTTCACGTCCTTGTTTTTGGCGTTCTTGACGAGATAGGCCGCGTTTTCAGTGCGCATCACCTGCTCTCTGTATTTGAACTGCTTTTCGGCCACCTTCATGGCAGAGTCGGCGCTCATGGCGGCTTTACCCGTCAAACCGTCGGAAAGGCCCTTCGTGTAGAGGGCCAAGTCGGTGTAGACAGTGTCCTTAGAGCCTGTTGCGCTTTGGTTGAGGGAAGAAATCACCTGGAGCTTGTTCATCTTGGCGATGCGCAAACCGGCAGCGTAGGCTTCCTTCTGCTTGATTTCTTCATCGCTCAGCGTGCTGGCTTCCATCATGGCTTTGGCAGCAAATGCGATGTAGGCACTGTCAACGCCTTCGCGCTGAAGGAGGAAAGATTTGAGCGATTCGCTCTGTCCGACGCCCATGGCATAGCTGAAAGTGGCAGCATCCACCGGTGTGAGTTTCTTTTCAACGGCTGCTTTGACGGCTTTTTTCTTTGGTTTCTTTGCCGTGGCGGTCAGTGTGGTAGCAGCCAGGGCAATCAAGAGGATTGATTTCAGTTTCATGTTTGGAGTGATAAGTTGTGAACTCTTTTCCAGCCTGTGTGTCGGGCTGGGTGGTTCGGATTTTCAACGAAAGTCATGTCGGAGAATCAGTTCCGACATGACTTTCTGTGTTATGTGGCGCAGTGCCTACTTACTGCTGCGGTGTGTTTTCGATGCTGACAACGGTGAGGGTGAACACCAAGGCAGAGAAAGGTTTGATAGCACCCGTGCTCTGTTCGTTGTAGCCCTGGTTGTAAGGGATGTAGAGTTCCCAAGTAGAACCGACCGGCATGGCCTTCAAGGCAGCGTCGAAGCCAGGGATGGTCTGTCCAACCATCATCTGGATGGTCTGTCCGTCGGGACCTGGATGCTTGGAAGAAGCGTCGAAGACGGTGCCGTCGGCCAAGCGGCCTTCGTAAGTCACGTTAACGATCTGGCCTTCTTTGGCAACTTCGCCAGTGCCAGCCTTTTTAACCACGTAGAGCGTACCTCCAGGAAGTTTCTGTACGCCTGCTTCCTTGGCTTTAGCGGCGATGAAGTCGTCGGAAGCCTTTTTGTCGGCAGCATATCTCTCAGAGAGGGCGGCAGCGCTCATGGTGCGGATGCGAGCCTCGAGGTCGCGTGAAGCAGCTTGCTTGTCGATGAGTTCGCCGTTGATTTTGAGCGCTGTTTTCTTACCGTAGATACCATCGTTGAAGCCAGCGACGAAATCCTTTGTGCTGAGGTGCTTCGTTGAGTCGCCAGCGAACACCATGCCTTCGACTTGCTTGATGTTGGCGCTCATCTGAGCACCTACCTGCAAACCGGCCAAATAGGCAGCCTTTTTCTTGTCGGTGGCAGCTTCGAGACCTTCGTTGAAGCCCTTCATAAATTCCTTGATATAGGTGGAATCGCTACCAGTGCGTGGGTCGGCGAGATACATTTTCAACTGTTCTTCATCAACCGAGTTGGCCATACCGAGTTCGTAGCTCAAAGTGTCGGCGCTGGTTTTCAACCCTGGTTTCGGAGCACCATTGTTGCAGGCGCTCATCATTGTCATGGCGGCAACGACTGTTGCCATGAAAATCTTTTTCATATTCTATGTTTTTTATATTCTTGTGATTGGGCGAGGAGAACAAACAGCAGGGTGTGTTTCTCCCGCGGTTAGAGCCCTATTGATGGAAAGCGTCCTTTTAAAGGAAAGGACCTCTTGGTTAAAGCACTTTGATGAGTTCCACATCAAATACGAGTGCGGCATAGGGCGGAATGCTCTGTCCGGCACCGCGTTCGCCGTAGGCCAGGTTGTAAGGGATGAAGAAACGATATTTTGCACCTTCACCCATGAGCTGAACGCCTTCTGTCCATCCGGCAATCACGCCGTTGAGCGGGAAAGTGGCAGGCTCGCCGCGGCGGTAAGAAGAGTCGAAGACCGTGCCGTCGATGAGCGTGCCTTCGTAGTGACACTGCACGTTGTCGGTTGCTCCTGGTTTGCGTCCTTCACCTTCGCGAAGAACGGTGTATTGCAGTCCGCTTGGCAAAACAACGACGTTGTCCTTCTTGGCATTCTCTTCCAGGAACTTCTCGCCGGCAGCACGCAAGGCCTTGCCCTGTTCTTCCTGCTGTTGCTGGATGAAGGTGCTGACGATTTGTTGAGCCTCAGCATCGTTGATGTTGGTGTTCTTGCCTTCGAGAACGTCTGACACGGCGGCTGCAAAGTCTGCTGCGTTGAGGCTGGTCACGTTCATGCTTTTCAAGTTATGGCCGATGACCATACCGAGCGCGTAGCTTAGTTTCTCCATGATTTGTATGTATGATTATTAGTATATTATTTTTCTGTGCCACAAAATTACAACAAATATTTAAGGCGTGTTCTATAGATATGATAAAAAATGCTGAAAGCAGGCTGCCCTTGGGTGGCGGTAAGTGGGGAAACTGCCCTTTTTAAGTGTGGACGGACTGTCAAAAAGGGCCTGCCCGACAATGCGGACAGGCCCTTTGGTGGGTTGCAGAGGCGTTATGCCTTCTTTTCTTTTTCCTTTATCAATTATTCCTTCATCGAGGCGGGGAGCATGGTCACCGTGATGCAGTTTTTCTTTCCGAGGATGACTTCCTTGGCGAACTTCTGGATTTCGGCAGAAGTGAGGGTCTTGTAGGCTTCTTCGTAGCCCTCAACATCGTTGTTGTTCCAGCGGATATAGTTGGTGATATTGCCTTCCCAGTAGGCGTTTTCCTTCTGGTTGTCGGCAAACGTCTTGAGTTCGTATTTCACGACCTTTTCGATTTCCTCAGCCGTCACGCCCTTCTCAGCGATGTCGTTGATGCCCTGGTCCATGAGCAAGAGGGCAGAATCCATCTGTGCTGGTTTCACGGGGCAGAACACTTGGACGGCGTATTCGTCGCGCAAATCGTGTGAGACGCTGGCAGCTGCGCCAACGCTGTAGGCGAGGCCGCCCTCTTCGCGGATGCTCTTGAGATAGCGCTGCGTCAGAATCTGTCCCAAGGCGTTGGCAACGGCAGCCGTTTTCAGAGAATAAGGCGTTTCGCCCATGTAGAAGCGTGCGATGGTGGCTTTTGGCGTTTCCATGGCGCGTACAAAGCGGTTGTTGATGATGCCTTTTGCCGGACGGATGTTGAGGTCGGTGATGCTCTCGCGCTTCTTGACAGCCTTCAAAGGAGCGATGTACTGTTCTACGTAAGAGCGAAGCGTGTCGACATTGAAGTTGCCGGTGAAGACAAAGTCGAAGTCGCCAGCAGCATTGAAGCGCTCGCTATAGATGCGGCGGAGTTCATCATAGTTCACGTTGTCGAGGTCGGCCACGTGGAGGTTTGTTTGACGTGCATTGTGGTCGTAGAGCGTGGCGAAGATAGAGTCGCGGAAGGCCGTTTCGGGCACTTTCTCCTGGTTGGCCAACGTGGTGCGGAGCGCCGTCATGAGACTGTTGTAAGCATCAGGGTCGTTGGCTGGCGTCTGGAAGCGGAGGTAAATCAGTTCAAAGAGCGTGCGGAGGTCCTTCGGCGTAGAAGAACCGCTGAGGCCTTCAGAGTAGGCGCTGAGCGAAGCGTTGACAGAAGCCTGCTTTCCGGCGAGTTTCTTTTGCAATTCGGTGGCGTTGAAGTTGCCGAGACCTGTGCTCTGGAATACCATATTGAAGAGCTTTGAGTTGGCGATGTCCTTGTCAGCAAGTTTGTTGCTGCCGCCCCAACTGAAAGCCTTGACGTTGACTTCCGACTCGTTGAAATCTGTCTGGCGATAGAAAACGCGTGCGCCGTTTTTCAGCGTCCAGCACTTATAGCCAAAGAGACTTTCTTCTTCCTTCTTGATTTTTCCCTTCTTTGGGAGAACCGGTACGAGTGGCTCCTGCTTAACGTTGTCAACGTAAGCCTCCAACTTGGCTTCCTTGGCTGCTTTCACTGCCGCCTTGAAGTCGTCGGCCGTTGGCACGCTGATGCCCTCTTTGTCGGGATACATGGCGAGGAACACGAAGTTGGAATCCGTTGAGGCCACAAATTCCTTGAGCGTGGCAGAGAACGATTCGGCCGGGAGTTGCTGTTGGAGCATCTTATAGAGGTTGAACTCCGTTTCGATGTCGCAGGCCGGCATGTTTTCGAGGAAGTTGCGCACGTATTTAGGAACGTAGTAGCTGTTCTGCTGCTTGTTGCGGTTGTTGTAGGCCGCTTCGACGGCAGAATAGATTTCCTCTTTGGCGCGTTGGATTTCCGTGCCAGTCAGTCCGAACTGCGCGGCGCGTTCCAGTTCCTCCATTGCAGTTTGCACAGCCTTCACGTCCTGTCCTGGTTTCGGCAGTACGATGAGCGAGAATGCCCCCATCGTTTTGCTCACGATGTAGTTGCCGTTTTCAACCATTGCTGTTGCAAACGGACAGTCGGCCTTCTGCGTGAGTTCAGCCAGACGTGCGTTGACAACGCTGGCAATGACGCTTGAGATATAGTCGTAGCCGAGGCGGGCCATAGTGTTGTTGAGTTCCGTCGGGATGGCGTCGTGCTTAAACATGATATTGACAACAGCCGTGCTCTGCTCCTTGTCTTTGTCAACGACATAGATGGCCTGCGGCGTGTTGGGCACAGGATAGTGCTCATATTTCGCTGCATTCTCCGGCATCTTGATGGGCGAGAAGAGCTTTTTGATTTTCTCCACGACTTCATCGGCGTCGATGTCGCCCACGATGATGATGCCCTGAAGGTCTGGGCGGTACCACTTCTCATAGTAGTCGCGCAGTTCCTGCGGTTTGAAGTTGTCAACCACTTCCATCGTTCCGATAGGGAAGCGGTAGGCATAGCGGGAGCCCGGATAGAGCGTTGGCAGGTTGCGTTCGAAGATGCGCATTGTGGCCGAAGAGCGTAGGCGCCATTCTTCGTGGATTACGCCGCGTTCCTTGTCGATTTCAGACGGAGCGAGCGTCAGGCCATCGGCCCAGTCGCGCAAGATGAGCAGGCAGGAGTCGACGTTGCTCGGTGTGACAGGCACATTGTCGATGTTATAGACCGTTTCGTCTGTCGAGGTATAGGCGTTGAGGTCCTGTCCGAACATTACGCCGATGTTCTCGCAATATTTCGTCAGCGTGTTGTCGGGGAAATGGTCCGTTCCGTTGAAGCACATGTGCTCCAAAAAGTGTGCCAAACCGCGCTGGTTGTCTTCTTCCTGCACCGAGCCCACTTTCTGGGCGATGTAGAAATTGGCACGGTTGGCTGGTAAGGCATTGTGGCGTACATAGTACGTCAGGCCGTTAGGCAGTTTGCCGATGCGCACAGCGGTGTCGGCAGGCAACTGCGGCACGCTCATTTGCGCGGCTGCTGGCATCGTGACGAGCGCCACGAGGCACAGCAGGAGAAATTTGAACTTTTTCATTATAGTTGGTTGTTAATGCGAGGGAAATGCGTAGCTCCCCTCATGTTGTCTTTTCATTGGGCAGGCGGGGCAGGAAGCAGGCATGACCTTAGTCTTTCTTGTTGAAGAAGTCCTGCGGGTTTATCTTCGAGATATTGTCGCGCATGGCCGTGTCGCCCTTGAGGTTTTCAAGGCGGTAATAGTCCATGAAGCCTATGTGTCCTTCTTTCAGTGCCTGTGCCAATGCCTTTGGCACCTCCGCTTCGGCCTGAATCACTTCAGCGCGTGCTTCCTGGGCGCGTGCTTTCATTTCCTGCTCCAAGGCCACCGCCATAGCGCGGCGTTCCTCAGCCTTGGCCTGTGCGATATTTTTGTCGGCGTTTGCCTGGTCCATCTGGAGCGTTGCGCCGATGTTCTTGCCCACGTCGATGTCGGCAATGTCGATGGAGAGAATTTCGTAGGCCGTGCCAGCGTCAAGTCCCTTGCGCAGCACGAGTTTGCTGATGCTGTCGGGGTTTTCGAGCACTTCCTCGTGTGACTCGGCCGAACCGATGCTCGACACGATGCCTTCGCCAACGCGTGCCAGAATGGTGTCTTCTCCAGCGCCGCCCACCAATTGGTGGATGTTGGCGCGTACCGTCACACGGGCCTTGGCGATGAGCTGGATGCCGTTTTTGGCCACGGCGGCCACGGGCGGCGTGTCAATCACCTTGGGGTTGACCGACGTTTGGACGGCTTCAAACACGTCGCGTCCCGCCAGGTCAATGGCAGTAGCCTTTTCAAAAGAGAGGTCGATATTGGCTTTCGAGGCCGAGACAAGGGCGTGTACCACGCGTTGCACGTGTCCGCCAGTCATATAATGCGCTTCGAGATTGTCGCGTGTGATGGAGCTGAGTCCGGCTTTGTGGGCCTCGATGAGGCTCGGCACGATGACGCTGGGCGGCACATTACGGATGCGCATCAGAAACAGTTGTATCAGTGAAATCCTGACGCCAGAAACTTTGGCCGACAGCCAGAGGAAGAACGGCACGTAGTGGAAAAACACGGTGAGCACCACGATGACGCCGATGGCGATGATTACGGGGAAATAAGCTGGATCCATGGTTTTGAAAGTTAAAGGGTTTTGTTAGGAATATATGAAAGAATATCATTCAACGTTCTCTCCGCTTTGACAGCAATCAACGATGGCTTGCGCCTTGAGCGCGATGTGGTGTCGGAGCGAATCGGGTGAAACAATGCGTATTTCGGCGCCGAGGGTAAGCAACGTGCCGATGAAATCGGGAGTGATGGCGATGTCGTAATGGAAGAACGAATCGCCGTTGCTCATCAGTTCCTCGCGTTGCGAAGAGTGGAGCGGGCGGTTTCTGAAATAAGCCAGCAGACGTGACGTGAGCGGTTGTAGCGTGACGCGTTCCGCCTGCAAGTGGGTTCCGGCAAACGCCCCGAAACTCGTTGCAAACCAATGGCTCGCGTTGAGGTCCGACGGTCGGCGGAAGGTGGTGTGGAGCGGCGTCAGTTGCGTGATGCGGTCAATGGCGAAGTTGCGTATTTCGCGGTGTCGACTGCTTTTAGCCACCACATAGCAGTGTCCGCGGATGCGGCGTAGGAAATAAGGCGAGAGCGTGGTGGTGTATGGTGCCTTGTCGAGCGGGGCGTAGCCCACCTCAACGTGTTTGTTGTTGGCCACGGCATCCGCCAGCGGTGTGAGCCATTCCTTGCCAGGTTCTCTTTCCCCCTTGTCGTTCGTCTCGCCGCTGTCGTCCAGCAACTGTCGCAAGAGTGCTTCGCTGTCGGGCACCTCCGTTGTCAGTCGGTAGCGTCCGTTTCGGCATTCAATGCGCATGCCGAAACGCGATTCAAGATACCCCCGGTTGTCGTAGAAAGTGCTGGTGGCCATGGGGCGTCCGTAGTCGTCCTCATCAGCCCAGGCATTGAGAATCTCCTGTTTCGTGAGCCCCTCCTTGTGGTGGTATAGAAGCCTTGCCAGCCAGATACTTTTGTTCATAAGATTTCAGACACTCTCTTAGATTAAAGAAACTTGCGCCCGCTCGTCACATTATTTAAACTCCCTCTTCCCGCTTGCGATGCGCAGTCGGTTGGCCACCGCTCCGAAGATGCGGCTCCATTGTCCGTGTCGCAGGTTGATGAAGAGTTCTTCCAGGCTTCGTCCCGCTTTGACCATCGGATGGCGCCAAGCCATCGTGCGGTAGACGCGTTTCCGGTAGGCCACGTGGTCAACGACGTATTCCGGATGGTGGAGCGGGAAACAGAGGTCGAGGCGTTTCATCGTGAAGATGCGGCGGTAGCCCCGTGGCAGAGTGGCAACACTTCCTGCGAAGTGCGTCGACTCGTTGGCCACCCCGATATTGTTCACCATGTTGACCGCCGGCATGATGCTGAGTTGCGATTGCAGGAGCAGTTGCGCATGGAAAATCGTTTCAAAGAACGCCTTTCCCTGTGCCTTATGTGCTCGGCACATCGGCAGGAAATCCTTTCGCAGGCGTCGTTCGCGCGTGAGCGCTTCCAGTTTCGCCACAGCTTCCGGCGAATCGAGGAAGGCATAGTCGTCGCGTCGTTTGCTGATGACGCGGCTCCACGAGGCCCATCCCCAGATGCTGAAATTGGTGGTGAAGAAATAACTGTCGGTGCCGATGTCGGGCGTTTTCTCGTCAATGTTAAATCCCGCAATCATGCCGATGCGCTCGTCGTTTTCGTAGCGGTCGAGCATTTCCTTGCAGAATGGGAAAAACGAGGGCGAAGGCACCACGTCGTCTTCCAGGACGATACATTTGTCGGTGAGCGAGAAAGCCCATTGCTGCGACATAAAGCCAGAGGGGTCGCAACCATAATTCTTTTCCTGGTAGAGACGGTGGACCTCACAGGGCCAGTCGATGTTTTTAACCACGCGTCGGCATGCCTCGATGCCGGGCAGGTCGCGTTCACCCCGCGGGCCGTCTTGATAGAGAAAGAGGCGTGCGGGTTGTGCCTGCCGAACCGCTTCAAACACCTGCTGGAGCGAGTCGGCGCGGTTGAAGAAAAGCATGAGAACGGAAACGTCGGTCATAGTTATCAGAATTATCAAGCCCGCCCTATAAACCATTTTAGGACACCTGTTTATGAGGTGGCGGCTTTATAGTTTCAAGTCTTCGAGATAGAACACGGCGTGGCCCTTCCGCTTGTCTTCCGGTGGCAACTGCATATAGTCGCGGTAGAGGTCCGTTAGGTAAGCGTCGGGATTGGCCGGGCCGAGAAACTTCTCCCCTTCAAAATCAATCTCTTTGACGGGGAAGATGCTGTCGCGGCGGTGCATGATGCCGTATCCGTTGTTGTTGAGCGTATTAGAATAAAACTCGTCTTTGCGCTTGAAGAGTCCTCCCACACACCATTGCATTTTACACCAGAAGCGTTTCAGGCCGAAATAAAACAATTCGGCGCAGGCCCGCCAGGAATAGCAGTGTTGCGCTTGCAGGATGGCGTTGGCGCGGCAGTAGCCCTTCGTGACGCGCTTCACGAATTTGCGTGAGAACGAGGGGTAGGGCATCATGGGGAAGATGTCAACGTAAAGCCCCTTGTTGTACGGGCGTGTGAAATCGTCGGCAAATTCCACGATGAAACTATTGAGGTCTCTCACCTTATAGATGGGCAGGCGCACCGAAGGGTCGGTCTCCGGCGTCTGTATCATCAGGTGGGCCGGCAGTTCCTTGCGTGCCGCTTCGATGAAGCGTGGGATGTCTTCAAGGCGCATGGCGATGTCGATGTCGTCGTCCCACGGGATAAACCCGCCGTGGCGCACTGCGCCGAGCGCCGTGCCTCCGTCAAGCCAGTAGTCGATTTTGTGGCGCAGGCAGAGTCGGTGGATTTCACGCAGGATGTCCACCTGCTTGAGCTGTATGGCGCGGCGGTGGCGTTCGAGATATTCGTTGAGGTTGTCTTGGCTTTGCATATCGTGCAATTCTCCTTGGAAGGTGTAAGGAACGCAGGCGCGTTATTGTTTGTTCTTACGTTTCACGTCAATGACCTGCCCTGTGTAGTCCGAGAGCAGAGAGCGAACTGTGGCAGCCGCCACGTCTTCAGAGCGCAGGAGCGTGTTGTCGGGCTCCACGCCAAAGTTTTGCACGCGCATGGGCGTTTTTGTGCGTTCTGGGTTGATGCAGTTGACAGCGATGCCCGCCGGTTCCCATTCCTGGGCAACGGCCTGCACGAAATTGACGATGGCCGCTTTGGTCGACGAATAGATACTATAGAAAGCGCGGCCTCGCGTGTAGCTGCTTGAGGTGAAGAGCACCAGTTTGCCGTGTGTCTCCTTGAGATAAGGATAGGCAGAGATGGCCACGTTGACCGTTCCCATATAATTCGTCGTGACGGCCTTTTGGATGGTTTCATATTCCATGGTGCAGAGCGGTTCCTTGTTGAGGATGCCCGCCGTGTTGACCACGAAGTCGATGCGTCCCTCCTTCTGGGCCACTTCCGAAAGCGCCTTCACCACGTCGTCGAGGTTGCCCACGTCGGTGTGCGTTGTTCCGCGCGAGAAACTGTGGACGTGTGCCCCGGCTTCTCGCAACTGGATGGCCGTGTCGAGGCCGATGCCGTATGACCCGCCGAAAACAACTGCCACCTTTCCTTTCAGCGTCTCCTGCGTGCCCTCCGTCTGTTCGGGCAGTTCGCTCTTGCGCAATTGGAAGAATTTGTCGAGCAGATAGGTGTCTTCCTCATAGGTAAGTTTCATGTTGCTCTCCTCTCCGGCCACGAGATGCACCGGCACCTCCGGCAGGTATTTCACCACCACGCCGCAGTCGTCCGTCACCTTGAAATTCGGGTCTTGCAGGGCGCGGTCGTAGGCGCGTTCGATGACATCGCGGCGGAAAGCCTGCGGTGTCTGTCCGCGTTGGAGGCGTGAGCGGTCGGGGATGGCGGCGATGTGGTCGCCTTCAGCCTCGATGATGGTGTCGACGGCGGGGAGCGTCACGTCGATGGCCTCATACGTCTGGAGAGCTTCGCAGACATCATCGATGATGCGTTGCGACACCAACGGGCGCACAGCGTCGTGAAACACGAGGTTGACGTCGCGTCCAGAGTAAGCCCGGATGGCCGAGAGGCTCGAGTCGTAGCGTTCCTTGCCACCCTTGAGAATCTTCTTCACCTTTTTCCATCCGTTTCGGAGCACGATATTCTCGATGTCGGAAACATAGAAGGGGTTGGAAACGATGGCAATCTCTTCAATGTGTGGATTCTTTTCGAAGGTGTCAACGGTGTGTTCGATGACCATTTTTCCGGCCACCTTAAAAAACTGCTTTGGGGTGCTGAGGCCCAGTCGGCTGCCTACGCCGCCGGCCAGGATTATGGCGATGTTACTGCGCATATCTTTTGCTTTGCTGTTTTGTTTTTTGTGAACGCGCCAGATGCAGGTGTTTTGAACAAGTTGCTCTTTTCTGTGGCGTGTGAGCAAAGGTAGTAATTTTTAGTTAAGAAAGGGGGTGGATGAGGTCTAAAAGTGCTTGCGGAGATTCATTTCTTCGTATAGAATCGTGTTTTTGCTTGCGCAGCGGCAGACTTTTGGGCAAAAAAAATGGGATACCTCTGTATCCCAACCTTGTTAACCTTAAATCTAATACTATGAAAAACACATTGCAAAGATACGATGGATGCTTTTTATATGCAAGCGATTTACAAGAAAAAATATCAGAATGCTATGAGTTTAACTTGAATTATAATTTCGTGAAAGTTTTATCTTGCAAAAACGGCTTTTTGTTAATTGGGAGCGTGGGGCGTGAAGACGATGGCGTGCTCTTGAAGCACCCGCAAAAACCGATGGCAGGAAACAGGGCGCGGAGTCTCGAACAGGTATTCGGCAAATGCGCAGCGAACCAGACCGCCCCTTCGGAAACCATCTCTTTTTCTCAGGGCGTGCAAACTCTGCGAAGCTCGTTTCCCCTGTTTTGCCCCTGCACCAATCCGCGCAAAGGTCTTTCTTCTTCCCATGAAAACAAGTCTCCATCCCGCATTCTTTTCCTGGGATGCTTGAAAAGTCATCGATTCGCGGCCGCGGGTAGCGCTACC
>ERZ780128.383-NODE-383-length-18413-cov-2.192559_pt1 | contig 18413 bp, 14 predicted proteins | sample MGYA00511170_ERZ780128 | MGnify/ENA primary metagenome ERZ780128 (study PRJEB29588, sample SAMEA1970465) | human gut metagenome | biome: human gut; feature: human-associated habitat; material: faeces | place: Denmark | collected 2008/2010 ...
AAAAGCCCCACGAAGTCGTAGCGGCAGAGATTGAGGCCGAAAAGAACGCCGAGGCCCACGTCGTCGATACCGCCTTCCATCGCGCGGTCGTGCGCTTCCGTCTGACGGCAGTAGTCCGATTTCGGTCCCTTCGGATGCAGTTCTTCGTAGGTTTTCTTGTGGTACGTTTCCTGAAAAAGCTGATAGGTGCCGATCTGAGCTTCGTGCAGCTTACGGTAGTTTTCCACGGTCGTCGCCGCAATGTTGATGTTGACGCGGCGGATGGCACCGTTCTTATGTTTGATGCTGTAGATGGTGTTGATCGACTCGAGGATGTATTCGATCGGATTGTATTTGGGGTGCTCGCCCGCTTCGAGCAAAAGACGTTTATGCCCCAAGTCCTGCAGCGCGATCACTTCACGGCGAATTTCGTCCTGCGTGAGCTTCTTGCGGACGATGTCTTTGTTTTTTGCGTGGTACGGGCAGTAGATGCAACCATTCACGCAGTGATTGGAGAGGTAGAGGGGCGCAAAGAGCACGATACGCTTGCCGTAGATGTGCTCCTTTACCTTGATCGCAGTGTCAAAAATTGCCTGGTTGCAGTCCGGGAGATCACACGCCAAGAGGACGGCGGCTTCGCGGTGAGTGAGGCCTTTGCTCTGAGAAGCCTTATGAATCAATGCTTCAATGAGCGCACGGTCGGCCTTATGTTCTTCTGCATAAGCGAGCGTGGATTCAATCTCGTCGTGGTTGATGAAGTCCTCGGCGGCCTTCGATTTCGGGTCGTACATGGTTGATTACACACAATTTGACGCCTTTTTTACAAAAAGCGTCGAGTTAAAAAACCGGTGCGAGCAATCCTCACGTGAAACTTTCTTTTTCTTCTTCGTGTTCCAGCTTGGTTGCTTTGAAAAGAGTGCTGAGTTTATAGGAAAAATCTGGCAATTGGTCTAACTCTTTAGTAGGGGTGTAACCATAGCCAAAAATCACTATTTGCCGTCGGCTACTGCCAAAAATCACATCAATCGCAGCCAGTTCCAGGCTGAAGTTCAGATCAATTTTTTTACTAGCAAAGCGGCTAAAGGCTCGAACACTATTGCCAAAAAATGCGTTACACCGACGGCTCCGTGCAGTTTTAGGACTTCGCCTTATCTTGCAGGCTTATCCACCGCCATATGCCTGAAGAGGTTCTTGTTCATCAGCTCAAGGTTTTGCCTCCGGCTTCTTCCAGCCTACACCTCGCGGCGCATACCTTGCCTTTGACTATGAGGTTGCCACTGCCGGCCCCTCGCGGGACTTTCACCCGTTAGAAACGTGCGCCGCTAGGCGCACACACTTAAAAAGCCATTCCTATATCCAAAATGATATAGAAATGGCTCTTCCAAAATTCCTAAATTTAATTTGCTGAATAGACTCCTGTTATTCCGCGCTCTGTTTTCGATACTGTACCGGAGTCATGTCATATGCCTTTTTGAACAGGCGGTTAAAGTGCTCCACATTCTCGTAACCAACGTTGGCTGCAATGGTCTCCACCGTCTGATTGGTCTCCTTTAAGAGCATTCTTGCTTTTTTCATGCGCTCTTCCCGAACGACCTCCTGGAAGGTCATGCCGGCCTTTTCCTTAATGTACTTGGACAGGTAAGGCTTGGAGAGATGGAAAGTATCTACCAGCATATCCAATGTCACATCCACATAGTTCTTCTGGATGAAACTGATGATCTCCACGATCCGCTCTTCTCTGCCGGAGGTAATATGCTGTTCTGCTGCCAGCTTATTCACCGCGGACACCAGTGCGGCGATAGAACTCTTGATAATATCTTCATCTACGCCGACGCCCCAGTAGAATTTACCGTCGTGGACGATACCAACATAGGTGGCAGCCTTGGAATTGGAGCCTCTGGAAATTGCATGCTCTTCATATACAGACAACTCGTAGGTAATACCAAAGTATGTCTTGATGGCATTGCTGACTGCATCCAGACGTCCGTTACCCATAGTAGTAATGGCTCTGGAAGCTCCGCCCTGCTCGATAGTCACCTCTGCCTGAATGCCGTTCTCCTGTTTGAAGTGGCACTCCGGAATGTTGAAGATGCTGCGGGGATAAATATAATTTTCCTCGAAGATCGCATAGATCTCCTTAGGAAGTAATTCCTGATGACGTCTGTCGGAAATACCTTTCACAAGGTAACCAACCTCTTCCTTCATGGCTGCGGGCAGCGAGAAGCCAAACTGCTGCTTCAATACGAACGCTACGCCACCTTTACCGGATACACTGTTGATACGGATAACATCGGATTCGTACTCTCTTCCCACATCCGCAGGATCGATGGGCAGATAAGGGATATCCCAACGCTTGCCTGTCTTGCCTTCCTTCTGCCATGCCATACCTTTGCTGATGGCATCCTGATGGGAACCGGAAAATGCGGTAAATACCAGATCTCCTGCATAGGGCACTCTTTCATGTACCTTCATGCCGGTGAAGTTCTCATAAGCTTCGCGGATCTCCATAATATGAGAGAAATCCAGTCCACTGTCCACGCCGTGGCACATCATGTTCAGTGCAACAGTTACCAGATCCACGTTACCGGTACGTTCACCGTTGCCGAACAAAGTACCTTCCACACGGTCTGCTCCGGCCAGTACGCCGAACTCCGCATCACTGATACCACAGCCCCTGTCATTGTGAGGATGTACGCTGAGTACTACATTGTCACGATATTTCAAATGCTTGTGCATATATTCTACCTGACAGGCAAATACATGGGGCATTGCCACCTGTACGGTGGTGGGCAGATTGATGATGGCCTTGCGGTCAGCGGTAGGCTTCCATACATCCAGTACTGCATTGCAGACTTCCAGTGCATAATCCACCTCGGTCTGAGAAAAGCTCTCAGGGCTGTACTCAAAGGTGAAGTTGCCTTCGGTCTCGTCTGCCAGATTCTTTAACATCTGGGCGCCGTCTACTGCCAGCTTCTTGATGGCTTCTTTATCTTTCTTAAATACCTGTTCTCTCTGCTCTACGGAAGTAGAGTTGTATAGATGGATCACTGCGTGGGGCGCACCTTTTACCGCTTCAAAGGTCTTGCGGATGATATGTTCTCTCGCCTGCGTCAACACCTGAATGGTCACATCATTGGGAATCATGTCACGTTCGATCAAGGCACGGATAAAATTGTACTCGGTATCGGAAGAAGCAGGAAAACCAACCTCGATCTCCCTGAAACCGATCTTTACCAACAGCTTGAAGAATTCCAGCTTATCTTCCAGGCTCATGGGATCGATCAAAGCCTGGTTACCATCTCTCAAGTCAACGCTGCACCAGATGGGGGGCTTGGTAATGCTGTCCTTCTTCACCCAGTCGTAGGTCACCTCGGGGGGCATAAAATAAGTTTTCTGATATTTTGCTGCAATGTCTGCGCTGTTCATGGAAATCCTCCTGCCATATGATTACTTTTTATTTTCAAAACCTGTTGTTTTTACTATTTTCACTTATCTGATTGCATTATCTTAACACTCATAATTTCTGTAAGCAAGATATATTCTTATCTTGTTAATTGATGTATTTTAATGTGACATTTTTGTCATATATCTATAAATTCAAGAAAAAGGTCATTTTATTCGGTGATTGTTCCGTTTTATTATTTGATTAAAATTTTCAATTGTATATATCATTTTTTGTTATATTTAAAATCATACTTTTAATTTTATAACGTTGTATGATTGATTAATTTTATTACTGTGTTTAAGATGTTTTTCATAGAAAAACAGATGTCCGTGTGAGACATCTGTTTACAATCTATTCCCTATTTATATCCTAACCGATTTCTTCGTACTGCATACTCTCGAAATCGTAACGCCCATTCGCATTCCGGGCTGTCAAATAATTTCCACTCTTTCAAAATACCGGATCAGGATATCCGCACAATTTTCGATTCCCAGTTTGGTGGTATCGAGGATCATATGATAATTGTTCACATCACCCCACACTTTACCGGTATTTTCATAATAATAGTCAGCGCGCTCCGCATCATTTTTCTCAAGCATTTCTTTTGCCTCATCGTGGGGAAGACTTTCCTTCTTCATGATACGTTCAATACGATCTTCCTTATCCGCGCACACATACACGTTAAATACATTCGGCTGATCCTTCAGGATCTCGGATGCACAACGTCCCAGAATAATACAGGGATGTTCCGCCAATTCCTTAATGACCTCCGCTTCCGTAGCATAGCTGTCACCATCCAGCTCATGCTCTATGTACGCCTTATCATATACCGGCACCCCCAGCTTCTCAGACAACTCCTGTGCGATCAGACTGGCTCCTGTCCCGAATCTTCGGCTGATAGTAATTACAAGGTTCATCGTAAGCACCTCCTTTGTAAGGTACTCTCATTTTATGATAAAGACTCTGAATTTGCAAGAGGGATGTCTACAAAAGCTTCTGCTCTATCTGATACAGTTTCTCACCTGTCGCCCGCATGCTGTGTTCCTCCGCCAGTGCCCTGCCTGCCCGGATTCTGCGTCTTACTTTTTCCCGCGGTTCTTCATACAAGATGTCTCGGACTGCCTGCTCGTAGGAATCCGGATTGCTGGCTTTGCGCACCTGCTCGCCGTCGGTAAGCCACCCTTCATACACCGGAATGTCTCTCACGATCACAGGAATCTCACAGGATAATGCCTCCAATACCACGATTCCTTCCGTCTCTTCATAACTGAAAAAAGCAAATGCATCCGCACCACAGTACGCATCCCGCAGGATCCCGGACGGTTGGAAACCGGCAAAGATCACATTTTCCGGCTTCTCTGCCACAGCCTTTTTGATCTCTGCCGGAATCAACGCATTGTTCCCGCCCCCAAACCATAGAAAAATAATGTCTGGCATCCTTTTTGCCATTTCCAGAAAATCCTCGATTCCTTTTCTGTGAATCAGATGCCCGGCGGATATCACGACCTTTTTATCCACAGGAAGATGAAAAAATATCCGGAATCGTCCACCTGCCTGCTCTGTTTTGTGGAAAAATTCAGTGTCCACACCATTGGTCAGTGCATAAATCTCCCGATGCAGATCATATTTCATTAACAATTTCCGTGAGTATTCCGTTGGTGTGATAACCACATCTCCCTGTCTATAACAATGGCGGATCCATTTTTTGAATAAAGGAGCCGCCAGATTGGAACCGATAAAAGAATTCTTAAAATCTTCCATGGTGGAATGTCCGTAATAGACGACCTTTTTCCCCTGCCGTCTTGCCCGCCGTGCCACCAGCGGCGAATCAGGCAATACAGTATTGATCTGTACGATATCCGCCTCTTTCCAGACGTCCGTCACGGTCACTTTTGCTGCTCGCAGCATCTTCTCCTGATGGCGGATGGCGCTGCCGACGCCGCTTTTTGCCACCAGTGAAAGTCCGCCTTTATATATATAAATTTTCATAAGTATACTCTCCTATACCAGGTGGAAAATCACCTGGAACAGTGTCGTCAGTCCCAGACTATACAGCGCAATGGAGAAAGGCTTCCCCAGAAAGATGACTGTCACAAACTGTTTCCATGTCATGTTCGTTGTTCCGGCGAGATAACAGAGAAAATCATCCGGTGCCACCGGCAGGAAGATTGCCAGTGCAAATAATTTCAAAAATCTCCCCTTTAGCTCCGTCCATGTCAGGTATTTTTCAATCATTTTCCCGGGAAACATCTTGTACAGCACCGGTCTTCCCAGACTTCTTGCTATTCCAAAAGCAATACAGGAACCCACACAGATTCCTATATAATTATAGAAAAATCCCGGCACCGCTCCAAAGAGCAGCACTCCTGCCAGACAGCTGATGCCACCCGGTATGATGGGAAACACCACCTGAACGATCTGGATCAGCACGAAGATCAGTGCACCGATCATTCCGAAACGGTTCACAAACTGCTGCATGGTCTCCACCGATTGGAAAATGCCGCTCTGATAGCCCCAGACTGCCAGTATTCCACAGAGGATCAGACTAACCCAGGATGCAATATTGATGGCCCTTTGCCAGGTGTTTTTCTCTTTCGACCTGTTTTTCTTCGATCTGTCGCTGGTATAGTTGCTCCATACTTCCCGCAAATCTTTTTTGGGAAAATATTTCTGCGGACTGTTTTGCATAACTGCACATTCCTCTGCGTTCATCGTCTTCTTTCTCCTTCCAGTTCTTCAGGTCTTTCAAGAATTCCTCTTCGGTCCGGTACTGCCAGCCGTTTTTTCCCTCTCCCACAACCGCCCGCAGGCATTGATCCCTTCTGCATAATAACGGTAATCCTGCTGCCAGTGCTTCCGCATAGGTAAGCCCCTGGGTCTCACTGGTGGAAGCGCTGACGAACAGATCTCCTGCCGGATAATAAGATGCTACTTCAGCGGGTGATACCATTCCGGTAAAAATAACGCTTCCCGTCACACCCAGCTCTGCTGCCTTTTTCCGTAAAGTCTCCAAATAAGGACCGCCGCCTACAATCATCAGTATTGTGCCGCTCTCCTGAACTTTCTGCTGGTACTCCAGCAATTCTTCCACATTCTTCTCTTTTGCCAGACGACCTACATATAAAAGCACTGTGGTCTTCCGGTCCATTTTATATTTTCTTCGGATTCTCTCCCGGGAATCCGTCCGGGTCTGCGCGTCATATTTACTCAGATCAATCCCCGATGGGATCACTGATACCGGACAATGAATGCCATAGTCTTTTAGTAATGTCTCTATTTTTGTGCTGGGAGCGATCATACTGTCCACCTTCTCGGAGATCTGTCGCGTCAGGAACTGTACCATATCCCTGCCCCATTTCTTGTAAGGGGAAAAATAGTGGGTATAATCTTCGTATACAGTATGGTAAGTATGCACCAGAGGGATCTTACATTCCTCTGCGATCTTTTTTGCCATGAAAAAGGTAGAAAATTCACACTGGGAATGTACAATATCCGGATTCCACTCTATAATCCCGCGATACAGTTCGCGTCCCGGGGACACCCGAAGTCTTGCTCCCGGATAAATATATCCGGCATTCACGGAACCCATATAGATCACACCCTCTTCTTCGTAGGAACGAGCTGTACGGGACAAGGTCAGGATCTTCACTTCATGTCCTCTTTGCTGTAATTCCTCCCGCAGATTGCATACCGAAGTAACAACTCCGTTGATGGCCGGCTTGTACCAGTCTGTTGTGATCAATACTTTCATCTTTTTTCTCCCTTCCGTTTATTTTCTCTGAATTGATCTCAGCATAACAGACACAGGTAAATTCCATCCGAATAAAATCAAAAGTTTTCCTAAAGTTTCTGTGAGTTTTTTCCAAAATGTGCACTAAAAAACAGCATTCTCCGGAAATTTCCGGAAAACGCCGTTTTTAATCGTCTTTCTATAAAATTATTATCTTTCTTCTCTGAAGTACGCCAGTCCCAGACTTGCGGGGGGCTGATTCTCTCTCTTGCTCCGCATACTGGTGATGACCAGTACCAGTAATGTTACGACATAAGGAATCATCTTGTACAGCTCCTGATACTCCATATGCTCGATACCGGTGGGCAGATACAGATACAGAATATACAGACCACCAAACAGGAAAGAAGCAAATACACTGATATTCGGTCTCCAGATAGTGAAGATGACCAGCGCAATGGCAAGCCAGCCTCTGTCACCGAACGCATCGTTGGACCAGACGCCGCAGGCATAATCCATTACATAGTACAGACCGCCCAGACCTGCGATCATACATCCCACACAGGTAGCGATGTATTTATACCGGGATACGTTGATACCGGCTGCATCTGCGGTATTGGGACCCTCACCGACTGCTCTTAAGTGCAGTCCGGTTCTGGTATGACTCAGAACATACGATGCTGCAAACGCAATGATCACAGCAAGGTATGCCAGGAATCCATAAGATAAAAACAGCTTTCCGAACCAGCCAAGTTTTCCCGCAAAAGGAAGGGACTTACTGAAATAACTACTGGTAGCAGACAGTGCAATGGAAGGTACATCACTGTTTACCAGCTTGATCAGGGATCCGCCGAAGAAGTTACCGAAGCCGACACCGAAGGTGGTCATTGCCAGACCGGTCACGTTCTGGTTCGCCCGCAGGGTAACAGTCAGGAAGCAGTACAGTAATCCCATCAGCAGGGATCCTAACAGGCAGCAGAACATCGGAATCGCAATGGCAAGAAACCCATTCATATTTGCCGCGCCTCCTGCGGATCTCTCATAGAAGAAGGATCCGATGACACCGCAGATACCTCCCACATACATAACACCGGGGATTCCCAGATTCAGATTACCGGACTTCTCCGTAATGATCTCACCGGTACTTCCGTATAAAAGAGGAATTCCCTGTACAATCGCTCTCGGAATAAATGCAAGTAAAAATGACCACATGATTACTGTTCCTCCTTTTCTGCTTTTTTACGGAACTGCAGTCTGTAAGTAATGAAGAACTCACAACCGATGATAAAGAACAGGATAATACCTGTCAGAATATCGGAGTAAGAATGATTCAGTCCGAAATTGGTAGAGATCTCACTGGCACCACGATCCATGAAAATGATCAGGAAACTGGAGAATACCATGGTCAGAGGATTGAACTTGGACATCCAGGATACCAGTACAGCGGTAAATCCCTGTCCACCTGCAATCGTGGTGGTCACAGTATGATTGATGCCTCCTACCAGAAGCAGACCTACCAGTCCACAGAGAGCACCGGACAACAGCATGGTACGGATAATGACTTTTTCTACCTTGATACCCACATATTTTGCGGTATTTTCACTCTCACCCACAACGGAAATCTCGTATCCCTGCTTACTGTAGTTCAAATATACATACATAAATATCGTGATCACTACTGCCACTACAATACTTAACAGATATTTGGAACCGAAGATCTGCGGCAGCCAGCCCACGTTGGTGTTCTGGTTGATAATGCCGATCTTACCGGATCCCTTGGGCACCTCCCATACTATCGTATAGAATGCCACCAGCTGGGTAGCTATGTAGTTCATCATCAGCGTAGACAGCGTCTCATTGGTATTCCATTTCGCCTTGAAAAATGCGGGAATGAAGCCCCAGATGGCTCCTGCTGCCAGGCTGGCCACGATCATGCACAGGATCACAACTACATTCGGAAGCGTATCTCCCAGACAGATCATGCAGGCTGCTGCTGCCAGACCACCGATCAGCACCTGTCCCTCACCGCCGATATTCCAGAATTTCATCTTAAATGCCGGGGTCAGTGCCAATGCGATCAAAAGCAGGATCGCTATATTCTGAAAAGTGACCCATGTTTTGCGGACGGATCCGAAAGCACCCAGAACAATGGACTGATATACCTGTAAAGGATTGATTCCCGTGGTGATCGTCGTAATGATACCGCAGAGGATCAATGCCAACAGGATTGCCACGAAACGGATGCCCAGCGATTTGTACCAGGGGAGTGCATCTCTTTTTACGATATGAAACAAAGGCTCTCTATTCTTCTCCTTCATGTTCTTTGCCTCCTACTCTGGTCATCAGCATACCGACCTCATTTTTATCTGTCTTTCTCGCATCGAGGATACCGCTGACTTCTCCACCGCACAGCACCATGATACGGTCGGACAGCTCCATCAGCACATCCAGATCCTCACCGACGAAGATTACGGCAACGCCCTTTTTCTTCTGCTCATTGATCAGATCATATATGGTATAGGAAGAATTGATATCCAATCCACGCACCGCATAAGCTGTCAGCAATACGGTAGGTGCGGATGCGATCTCTCTTCCTACGAGAACCTTCTGTACATTACCTCCAGACAGTCGGCGCACCGGTGTGGTAATACCGGGAGTCACGACTTCCAGATTCTCTACAACATCCTCCGCCAGCTGTTTGGAGGGTTTGCGGTTGGTAAACGGCGTATGTCCCTTACGGAAGGAACGTAACATCATATTGTCTGTCAGGTCCATATTCCCCACCAGACCCATGCCGAGACGATCTTCCGGCACGAAGGAAAGTGAAACACCCATCTCTGCGATCTTCAACGGATCCTTGCCGATCAGCATTTCCTTGCTGCCATCGTCCTCTACATAATGAATCGTACCGGTCTCCACCACTTGTAATCCGGCGATAGCTTCCAGAAGTTCCTTCTGTCCGCAGCCGGAGATACCGGCGATTCCCAGAATCTCACCGCTGTTGGCGGTAAAGGACACATCCTTTAACTTGACGATTCCTTCTTCATTACGAACCGTCAGTCCCTCTACCTCGATACGGGGCTTGGGATTCACAGGCTCCGGTCTCTCGATATTCAGTGTCACAGCATGGCCTACCATCATATTGGTCATTTCGGTGACGGTGGTATCCTTCGTCAGCATACTGCCGATGTACTGGCCATTTCTGAGTACAGCCACTCTGTCGGACAGAGATTCGACTTCATGCATTTTATGGGTAATGATGACGATAGCCTTGCCGTCATCTCTCATTTTCCGGAGGACGTTGAACAGCTTCTCGGTCTCCTGCGGTGTCAGTACGGCGGTAGGCTCATCCAGGATCAGAATATCCGCACCACGGTACAGTACCTTTACGATCTCTACCGTCTGCTTCTGGGATACGGACATATCATAGATCTTCTGCTTCGGGTCCACTTCAAAACCGTATTTATTGCAGATCTCCTCGATTTTACGGGAAGCTTCCTTAATGTTCAGTCCACCTTCCAGACCCAGAATAATATTCTCGGTGGCAGACAGTACATCGATCAGCTTGAAATGCTGATGCACCATACCGATTCCCAACCGCAATGCATCCTTGGGAGATCTGATGACCTCTTCCTTACCGTTAATAAAGATCTGCCCCTCATCCGGAAAATAAATACCGGAGAGCATATTCATCAGTGTCGTCTTACCGCTGCCGTTTTCTCCAAGCAGTGATAAGATCTCACCTTTGTAGATATCCAGATTCACCTTGTCATTGGCGATCACGGATCCAAAAGTCTTGGTAATGTTTTTCATTGAAACCGCAGCTACTTTTGTCTCTTTTTCCATCCTCTGTCACCTTTCCACTTTACCCATGACCTGCAAAATTTTAGGCGCTTTAGTGCCATACGCAGGCACAAATCTGCATGCAAAAAATCCATTTTTGTATTTTTCACACTCCGCCCCTTTTCTACCTCATCCATCCGCAAAAGATCCATAAGGTAGAAAAAGGGCGGCGCGGCGATAAACGCTGCGCCGTCCGGGCTATTTCAATAAATCAATTAATACTGCTCGTCCAGCAGGTTGATGCCGTCGATTCTTACATTGAAGTAAGGAGCAGAACGGAATGCAACATCGGACTCATGGAAGTATCCGTCACTTACTACCTCATGATCGGGAGTATAATCAGGATCGGTATCGATATCAGCCTCATAGCTGTCCAGGGTCTTGCCGTCTACAGTGAAGGTAGTGATATCATATACGTGAGTCTTGCCTGCGATCAGATCAGCCTTTGCAGCTTCTACTGCTTCTGCAGTACCCTCTGCTACAGCAGCACCAAGATCACTCAGCTCTACAGAGCCGGTCTCCAGAGTACCACACCAATCGGTATCGATAGGAGTTCCATCTGCTACACATTTGATAGCATACTCGAAATAAGGCTCCCAGTTAACTCTGGAAGATACCAGGAAGGTATTGGGGCAGGCTGCCTCAGTGCTTCCATTATAAGATACGTTAGGAACACCTGCGGTCTCGCATGCGGTAGGAGCACCCATGGAGTCTGCATGCTGGCTGATCAGTACGCATCCGCCCTCGATCAGCTTGTTAGCTGCTTCCTTCTCAGCGGTCTCATCATACCAGGAACCGGTAAAGGTTACATCCATGGTAACGCTGGGGCATACGGAACGGGCGCCCAGGAAGAATGAGGTATAACCGGACATAACTTCTGCATAGGTATAAGCGCCTACATAACCCATCTTAGCCTGATCCTCGGTGATATCACCGTTAGCGATCATCTCATTCAGCTTCATACCTGCAACGATACCTGCAAGATAACGTCCATCATAAATGGAAGCAAATGCATTGTGGAAATTGGAAAGGTTCTCTGTATGAGCCTTGGTTCCGGTTGCATGGCTGAACTGAACATTGGGATATTCCTTAGCGGCCTCGATGATGTAGTCCTCATGTCCAAAACTGTCTGCGAAAATGAAATTACAACCTGCATCAGCAAGTTCGCAAGCTGCTTCATAAGCTTCCTGTCCTTCAGGAATGTTGGTCTTGGTCATGTACTCAATACCAAGCTTCTCACAAGCTGCTTTTGCTGCATTTAGGAAGTTCAGATCATAAGTAGAGTTCTCATCATGCAGGAAAATGAAACCTGCCTTTACACCGGTAACAGCTTCACTGTCGGTTGCTGCTTCGGTAGTACCTGTTGCTTCGGTAGTACCTGCTGCCTCGGTGGTAGCTGCAACGGTTGCTGCATCTGTGCCGGTGGTAGCTGCATCATTGGATCCGCATCCTGCCAGAGCAGTAACTGCGAGAGCCATAGCTGCGAGTAAACTTACGACTTTCTTTTTCATAATTCTCCTCTTTCTGCGCTGCTGCTTCGTCACAGATCCATGGTGGCAGCGCGGACACAGATCTGCGGATAAACTTCTGAGCCTTAACATAAAAAGGGTAGTATGATCTTTCATACAACCCCTTTATTGTATTCTCTCAACATTAGTCAGTATAAGCATTTGTCCGACTTCTTGTCAAGAGAAGTATTAAATTTGATAACTATTAAGATCGAAATGTGATCTCTCCGGTTTTGTCATCCATACTTTCCACAATTGCGAGGGACTCTACACGGATACCCTTGGAACGGATCAGGTCGCCGCCCTTCTGGAATCCCTTCTCAACGGCAATGCCGACACCCTCTACAGAAGCTCCCGCTTTATTGACAATGTCGATCAGACCCTCCAGTGCGCATCCGTTGGCCAGAAAATCATCAATGATCAGAATATGATCTTCCGGATGCAGGAATTTTTTGGAAACGATCACGTCATATACTCTCTTGTGCGTAAAGGATTCGATCTTGGTGGAATATACTTCACCGTCAATATTTACGGACTGGGACTTTTTTGCAAATACCACAGGCACATGAAAATGCTGGGCTGCCACACAGGCGATACCGATACCGGAAGCCTCCACAGTCAGAATCTTCGTAATCTTACGGTCTGCGAACAGACGCGCCCACTCTTTTCCCATTTCATTGAACAGATCAATGTCCATCTGATGATTCAGAAAAGAATCTACTTTTAATACATTCCCTGCTTTTACCGTACCGTCTTTGCGAATGCGCTCTTCGAGTAATTTCATTGTATGTCTCCTCTTTTGTTTCTACTTAATATATTCTGTGGTAGTACTTTAGGCTTTTATGTCTCTTATTATACGCAGGATATTAGTCCTTTTTCAATAGAAGAACTATATTTCTTGCTATTTTGACAACATTTTGCTATGTTAACCATGAGAATACTGAAATCACGAGGTGCCTTATGCCTATCAGAGGATATATCATAGAAAAATATAATACTATGACTAACGCTTATACCTGCAACCGTCTGGTACAGGAAGCTTCTGCCCTGGATATGAATCTTCAGATTGTAGGGATCCATGATACTGCGGTCTCTCCGCATGGTGTCATAAATCATGGTAAAATACTGGAACCCGTGGATTTTGTCATCAACCGCTATAAATGGGGACGGGAAAAGGATGCTATAAATGCACTTGCCACCCGAAGCTATAATCCATTAACTGCTTATAATATCTATATTAATAAATTTGAACAGGTACGAAGGCTTCATTCCAAAGCCTTTTTGATCCCGAAATATCTTCTGGGAACTTCACGGTTGCCTTTTTCTTCTATTGTAGAACAACTGGGCCTTCCCTTTGTCGGTAAAGGACTGGAAAGCTCCATGGGAGAGGAAATCGTCTGCATCCGGGATAAAGCTTCTTATGAGGAACTCTCTCTTAACTACCCTTCCTCCAAGGAATGGCTCTTCGAAGAATTTATCTCAGAAAGCTACGGCAGAGATCTGCGCTTTTACAGCATCCGCGGAGAAGCCGTTGCCTGTATGCAGCGCACATCCCAGGGGGATTTCCGTGCAAATGTAGCTCTGGGCGCTTCGGTAGAGCCTTACCCTGTCACTTCCGGCATCCGTACCATAGCCGCAGATATTTACGAGCAGACCGGACTGGATTTTCTGGGAATTGATCTGCTTTTTGGCAGAGAAAAACCTTATTTTTGCGAAATCAATGTCATGCCGGGACTGGAAGGTATTGAAAAGGCTTCCGGCATAAATGTTGCGGGAAAAATTATTGAGACGATACAATCTGACTTTACATAAAAGACTTAGTGTAAAAAATAGTTTTTTCATGCGCAAATATGTGCCTGCACAGTGTACGAAAATACATGATACTAAAGTATCTGGAAAATTGCAGGCTACAAAAAGGTATTTATATGAATAACACTTCCGAAACATCACTGCAATTTCATAAAATCACTACGCGTAAGGAGGCGGAAGACTTTGTCTATGCCTCTTATCTGCGAGCTGCCTCACATCAGGATTATGCTGCAAAGGACGCCAGAAAACGACACCCGGAACTGACCAGATCCCTGCTTTGGCAAAAATCCGTTACTCCCTGCATCGTTGTCACCGGAAGCAAGGGAAAAGGCTCCATTTCCAACATGATCTCCCGAATCCTGCAGACAAGATTCTCTGTGGGACTGATGACCAGCCCTCATATCACGGACTTTCGCGAACGCTTCCGTGTCAATGATACGATGATCAGTGAATCTGACTTCTGCCGTCTGATGACAGAGATCCAGCCAGAGATTCTGAATATTGCCTCTGATCTGCCGGAGTCAGTATGTATCAGTCCCATGGGAATCCAGGCCGATCTGGCACTGGCTTATTTTTCGGAAAAACATACGGATTTCAATGTACTGGAATGCGGTAAAGGTGCAAAATACGATGATGTGAATAATGTACGTCACAATTATGCCGTGATCAACCGGATTTTTCTGGAGCATACGAGGGAACTGGGTGATACGCTGACTGCCATTGCGGAAGATAAATCCCACGTTATCACCGGAGAGCAGAAGTGTGTCTATTTTGCGGAGCAGGAACCGGAAGTTCTGGAAGTTCTGCAGCGCCGTGCCGAAACTCTGCATATTCCCTATAAGATCTACGGTCGGGATTTTCATGCGGAAAACATCCGTTATACCTGCTTCGGAATGCAGTTTGATGTTGAAATCGGAGACAACATTTATGCGGATTTACAAATTCCGTTGCTGGGAGAACATCAGGCGAAAAACTGTGCTCTGGCACTTGCTGTGTGTGTGGATGTGCTGTCTGATCTGCGCAGGGAATCCGCAGTTTTTTCTTTGCCAGACATCCGGAAAAATCTGTCTCTGCTACACTGGCCGGGACGCATGGAAGTCCTGCGTTCCAAGCCGTTTGTTCTGCTGGATGCCTGTATCAATGCCACCAGCTGTGAGAATGTAAAGGAAGTCCTGCGACATCTGGGGGTTTGGAATTGCACTGTTATTGTGGGAATTCCGGAGGATAAGGATTATGCCGGTGTGGTCAGATCCATGAAAGGTATGGCAAACCGGATTATCCTCACCAGATCTGGGAATCCGCATTATCATTTTTCCCAAAAACAGCAGGAGACATTGGCAGAAGAAGATATTGGCACAATATGGACAGATTCCGTGAAACAGGCACTGACTCTGGCCGGTTCTTGTCCGGATCCCATTGTAATCTTGGGAACGACTTCGGTAATTTCCGAAGTAGAGCAGATTTTTCAGCAATCTTAACTTGCCCTCACCGGATACAGGTGCTACAATGAGGGCAAATAGAAGAGTAGCAAAACATTACGCAGAAAGGAGAAGTCCCATGACAGGTATTTACGGAATCAATTATTCTAATAATTATAGTCTGACCGGCAATTACGGATACGCTTATTCTACCGGTGCGGTATCTTCCGCACAGCCCGAAGAGAAGGGTATGGTGGTAAATCCCGGAAAATCCGATGTAGAAAAGCCCGGCAGAAAGTCTTCTCCCGCAGAATGCGAAACCTGCAAGAACCGGAAATATCAGGATGGTTCCAACGAAATGGTCTCCTTCAAATCTGCATCTCATATTTCACCACAGGCTTCCTCCTCCAGAGTTCGTGCCCACGAACAGGAGCATGTAACGAACGCTTACAACAAGGCCGCACAGAACAACGGCAAGGTTCTCTCCGCCACAGTGTCCCTGCGGACCGCGGTATGTCCCGAATGCGGCACCGTCTACACCGCCGGCGGCACCACCACGACCAAGATCAGTTACCGTGACGAGAGCAATCCTTACCAACAGAACAAAAAATCTGCCGATGCCGCCATGCTGATTGGACGGAATCTGGATCTGAGTGCGTAAATGAAACATAATTTTTGACACGCGAAAGCCCCCACCTTTTATGATATGTGAGGGCTTTTTTATTTTCATTTTAATACGCCACATACCAGTCCCGGCAGGGCAGGAGAGCGAATCCATCGAATTTTTCCGCATCTGTATAGTAAATGATATATATCTTATTTCTGTCGATGTGCTCCCAGTCGATTCCCATGGTGAAGCGGATTCCTTTTCCCAGAAAATCCTTCGGCTTGGGAGGTGCATCGCTTAAGTTCCTGTTGGCAAGGTATTCTGCAGCGTCAATCTCTCCGTAGAGCAAAACACTGGGATATTTGATGGCATCTTCGATCTCGATCTCACGACCGCTTTCCGCCGCAATCTCCATGGCTTTCTGTACGGCTTCCTCGCTGCCTTCCTGAAAATAGGCACTGACCAGCTCTTTATAAGAAGTAAAATATGCCTTTTCAAATTGTACATTTTCCCCCAGCAGAAGTGCTGCCAAAAGAATGCTTACTGCAATTTTTCCATAGAAATTCACTTTTTTCCCCAGAAAATCTGTCAAAGAAGACACGCACAATGCTCCGCACAGAACAAGAGGAATATAGATGCAGTTGATCTGGGTCATTCCCACGGTAACCAGTAATCCCAGCAGCAATGCGCCGGTCAGTTGAAAGAATATCATCCATAATAATGTTGTCTGTCTCTTCTGTAAGGCTAGGATCAGGCGGATCACCAGTAAAAAAACTCCCAGAAAGATCAGTACTCTGGCTGTGATTCCGAAAAATCCAAACGGCATGATCACATCGTAGGGACGACCGATATCCTGCCGATACAGAAGATACAGCAGATTTTTGAAATTGTATAAAATATCACGGAAAGAGGATGCTATTTCATTCACTCTGAAATCCGTCATTACATAGACCGAAAAAGGGCCTATGGAGAACTCTGGGAGGATTCCTCTGTTTACCAGCAAAAACGCCAGCAACGGAAGTGCCAGTAATCCAATGATCACCACATGGATCACGAAATATTTGTCGATCTTCAAAGTCTTTGTAAGAAATCCGTATCCCCATTCCAACAACAGAAGGAGTGGAACAATAGGCCAGATGGTCGCATAACAATACAGGCTCAAACCGTAGGAAAGTGCCGACAGAATAAGTAATCTCGGTTTTTTCAGGCCATAAACAAAAAAAGTCAGTCCAAAAAGCAGGAACCCTGGTGCCAGATTGGATTCCAGTCCCCACCTTGACATCATGATATGCCAGGGACATACACTGAGAAGAAGCATGGCCCACAGTCCGGCCGCTTCATCCACCATCTCTTTCATCAGAAAATAAACCGCCACCAGAGATAAAATTGCTACAATGGCCTGCGGTAGTCTTACTACCAGTGGAGTGATCTTACCTCCGGTGAACACCATAAAGGGAAGCATGAGATACGAGTTCAGTGCATTCTGCCCGCCTCCCCAGGACTCGAAATACACAGGATAGGAGTGTCCTGTGGAATCGATCCCACTGTGAAACAGAGAATATGCATTGAACGCTCCATAAGCCTCATCCATCTGGTAACCGCCCGGAACCTTTCCTAACTGCGCCAGCCGCAATATAGAACCAAATACTAATATGAGACAAAACAATATGGTGTATTTATGTTGTTCTATTGTTTTCTTTAATGTCATAGGTCTTTTATATCCTTTTTGCTTTCCAATATCCATTTGGGATGAATATTATTTTCTTCTGTTTTTTATTTTATCATATTTTTTTTGCCTGTGCAACCAATTGGGTCTTGCATACAACAGGCAAAACGGGTACAATAGAATTGCAGCTTATTTTGCACATTTTACAAAAAGCAAATACACAAGCTGCAAATATTTTTGTGTCAGTTGCGGCAGATGGCTGTTTTGCCGTCCCGGTCTGTTGGCAGTGCAGGGTCGACAGACTACTTTACCGGACGGTGCGGAAAACCGTTTGCCCGGCAGCGATACATTTTAAATGATCTGAAGGAGGTTTCCATGGCCAAGAATATCATCATTGGTCAGAGCGGC
>ERZ780128.395-NODE-395-length-17837-cov-4.635587_pt1 | contig 17837 bp, 9 predicted proteins | sample MGYA00511170_ERZ780128 | MGnify/ENA primary metagenome ERZ780128 (study PRJEB29588, sample SAMEA1970465) | human gut metagenome | biome: human gut; feature: human-associated habitat; material: faeces | place: Denmark | collected 2008/2010 ...
ACCATCAACCGCGCTGCTCACAAGTCCACCCGCTACTACATCGACGAGATGCACCTGCTTTTGAAGGAGGAACAGACCGCCGCCTATACGGTGGAAATCTGGAAGCGATTCAGAAAATGGGGCGGTATTCCGACAGGTATCACCCAGAATGTCAAAGACCTTTTGAGCAGCCGCGAGGTAGAGAACATCTTTGAAAACTCCGACTTCGTGTATATGCTCAACCAGGCAGGCGGAGACCGTCAGATCCTCGCCAAGCAGCTGGGCATTTCCACGCACCAGCTTAGCTATGTGACCCACTCCGGTGAGGGCGAGGGCCTGCTGTTCTATGGCTCCACGATCCTGCCGTTTGTAGACCACTTCCCGAAGAACACCGAACTTTACCGCATTATGACCACCAAACCCCAGGAACTGAAAAAGAAGGAGGATGAATGATGATGAACCCCAACATTTTGAATAAAAACCCGCTGATGTTTTTTGACAGGGCGGTAAATGCCCAGCGCAGCCAGCTGCTTACGGTCATGGCCGATGCGGTAAGTGAGTGCCGCACGGCGGCAGATCAGGCAGCCGAACTGAATGAGACCGGTCAGGTGGGGCTTCTCCGTCTGGCAGAGGTCTGGAGCACCATCCGTGCCAAGGAAGGTATGGGTGGTCTGGTTCTGGAAGGAACCGAAGCGAAGATCCTGTCCGATGTGGTGGCACAGTTTTATGCCTACCTGTCCGGCTGTATGTTCAACGATCCGGTGGGAATGGCCATTTATGCAGAGCTGCACTACATGATGTCCTCCCTCATGCTGGGAGAATGGTTTGAATAAGGAACCGCGCCTGCGCTTTACTGATGAGGAACGGTCTGACCCTGCACTGGAAAAGCCGATCCGTAAAGCGGAGAAAGCTGCGGCCAGAGCAGATAAGGCGCAGGCCAATATCCCAAAGAAAAAGGTCAGGCAGACGGTCATTGACCCGGATACCGGAAAAAAGACCTCGAAGCTGACCTTTGAGGACAAGAAAAAGCCACCTTCCAAAGTTTCTCAAGGAGTCAGGGAAGCTCCCGTCCATCTGGTTGCGGGCAAGCTCCACAAAGAGATCCGGGAAACAGAGCAGGACAATGTGGGCGTGGAAAGCGCCCACAAGTCCGAGGAGGCGGTGGAGACCGGCGCTTATCTGGTGCGGGAGGGCTATCGCAGCCACAAGCTGAAGCCGTACCGCAAAGCAGCACAGGCAGAGCGCCAACTGGAAAAGGCAAATGTAAATGTTCTGTACCAGAAATCTTTGCAGGAAAATCCCCAGTTTGCCAGCAATCCGCTTTCCCGCTGGCAGCAAAAGCAGGCCATCAAAAAGCAGTATGCCGCCGCCAAACACGCCGGTCAGACTGCCGGAAATACCGCCCAGGCTGCGTCCAAAACCGGAAAAGCCGCAAGGACGGTAAAAGAAAAGGCACAGCAGGCAGGGGCATTCGTCATGCGCCACAAGAAGGGTTTCCTGATGGCAGGGGTTTTGTTCCTCATTACCTGTATGCTGATGAATACCATGTCCTCCTGCTCCATGATGGCGCAGAGCATCGGTTCCGTTCTCTCCGGCACCACCTATCCGTCGGATGACCCGGAAATGCTGGCGGTGGAGGCAGATTATGCAGCCAGAGAAGCCCAGTTGCAGGAGGAAATCGACAACATAGAAAGCAGCCACCCAGGGTATGACGAGTATCGCTATGACCTTGGTATGATCGGTCATGACCCTCATGAGCTGGCAGCATTTCTGTCTGCCGTTTTGCAAGGCTACACCCGGCAGAGCGCTCAGGCAGAGCTGGCGCGTGTGTTTGCAGCACAGTATCAGCTGACGCTTACCGAGGAAGTGGAGATCCGCTACCGCACGGAGACCTCCACCGACCCGGAGACCGGCGAGACCACCTCAGAAGAAGTTCCCTATGAGTATTACATTTTGAATGTGAAACTCGCCAGCAAGCCCATTTCCGCTGTGGCGTCGGAGTTACTGACCCCGGAGCAGATGGAAATGTATCAGGTTTACCGGCAGACCATGGGCAATAAGCCGCTGTTGTTTGGCGGTGGTTCCCCTGACATGAGCAATTCCGAGGACTTGACCGGTGTGCAGTTCGTAAATGGAACCCGTCCCGGAAATCCGCAGTTGGTGGAGCTGGCCAAGCGTCAGGTCGGCAATGTGGGCGGCTATCCTTATTGGAGCTGGTATGGCTTTGACAGCCGCGTGGAGTGGTGCGCCTGCTTTGTATCCTGGTGTTATAACCAGGCTGGAAAAAGTGAACCGCGCTTTGCAGGCTGTGAGTGGCAGGGCGTTCCGTGGTTCCAGTCTCATGGACAATGGGGTGCAAGAGGCTATAACAATCTGGCTCCCGGAGATGCAATTTTCTTTGATTGGGATTTGGATGGGACAGCAGACCATGTGGGTATCGTGATCGGTACGGATGGCAGCCGTGTTTATACGGTGGAGGGAAATTCCGGCGATGCCTGCAAGATCAAAAGTTATGACCTGAATTATCAAAGTATTAAGGGCTACGGCCTGATGAACTGGTAACAGACTTTGTGGAAAGGAGTGAACGGTTATGGCAAAAAACAAAATTGAACGTATCGACCAGGAAATTGAGAAAACCCGTGAGAAGATTGCGGAATATCAGGAAAAGCTCAAGACCCTGGAAGCACAGAAAACGGAGGCAGAGAATCTGGAAATCGTTCAGATGGTTCGTGCGTTACGCATGACTCCAGCACAGCTGAACGCTATGCTTTCCGGTGGAATGAACCACGGCAGAGATACAGCACTGTCGGAATCAAATAATCAGGAGGCTACCGCTTATGAAGAATAAAAGAATTTGCAAAACACTTTCCGCCCTTTGCCTGACAATGGTTGTGGCATTTGGCTTTACGATCCCTGCTTTCGCACAGGGGTCAGAACAGGCTCCGGCGGCACCGGCAGAGGATTCTACCAATGACAGCAATGTGATTGTGGAAGAAACAGAACCAGCACCGGCACTTACACCGGAGGGGAATGCGGCACTGGTGGATGATTTTGGAGGCAATAAGCAGCTTATTACTGTTACCACCAAGGCTGGAAATTACTTTTACATCCTGATTGACAGGGCGAATGAGGATAAAAAGACTGCTGTTCACTTTCTGAATCAGGTGGATGAAGCGGATTTGATGGCACTGATGGAAGATGAAAATGTCAAAGAGAAGCCGTCTGCTGTGTGTAGCTGCACGACAAAATGTGAAGCAGGGGCAGTCAATACGGCTTGTCCGGTCTGTGCAACTGATAAGAGTAAATGTACGGGCAAAGCACCGGAACCTCCGGCAGAAACACCGGAGCCGGAAAAAGAGAAGCCTGCCGGACTGAACCCGGCTGCGATAGTCCTTTTGCTGGCTCTGCTTGGAGGCGGTGGCGTATTTGCCTACTTGAAGCTCGTTAAGAACAAGCCTAAGACCAAGGGCAATGACAGTCTGGACGATTATGATTATGGCGAGGAAGATTCCGAGGAATGGGAAACCGAGGATGAGGAGTCGGACGAGCCGGACGCTGACGGGGGCAGCACAGAAGAAGATGATGAGGACAGTGTGAAATGACCCGTTTCACAGACAGTCCCTATGAACGCATGATGACACGCAGGCCGGAGGGCGGGAAGGAAATTTCCCGTCCTCCTTCTTTACCTCACAACCACCCCTGCTATGGTTGCGGGAATTATGGAAGTCCCTGTGTAGGTATCTGCCATCGTGAGATGGAACGATGGCTCAAAGAAAGGAAACGAAAAAAATGAGTGTTCTGATTATATTTATCAAGCTGATTGCTGTTTTTGACCTGCTGGTAATTGCTGTGTATTTTGGCGGCGACATTCTTTCTACCATGTTAAACAAACTTCAGAGAAAGCCAAAGCAAGATGACCCCTTTGATTTCTCCTTAGATACCATGACAGTTTCATTGTCCATAGATTCTATTCGTCAGCTTTATTCCGGTGACGCGGCAGATTTTGTGGAAGAAAAGATTCTGCCAAATGCGGAGAAAACAATGGCCGTTTTGACGGAACAAGAACGGACGGCGGCTCGTCTGCTCTTGTCCGCTCTAATCGGTTTTCTTGCAGCAGAAGCTCCTATGGATGAACAGAGCTTTCCTTTGATGATGGAACTTCTGAACTGCATGGAAGGGGAAAAAGAAGATGGTTGTCAGGATGCAGTAGATAGTTTACTTGAAGATGCCGCCTGCAATACCCGCCGTCACGAAGAATATTACAGCAATTATCAACGCTACCAGCTGATGCAGGTGGATAAAACCCGTGTCATTTTGGCTTGCCGTATCATCATCAATGACCTGCTGGGGAAACTGTACCGCTATGACTACCGGTTTGGTTATAACCTGCTACTGGATGAGGAAAACAGCATAGAGAAAAAACTGCACACGCCTGTGCGGGAAGAATGGGAGGCTGAAGATGATGAGATATAAACTGGTAATCGCTGAAAAACCATCGGTTGCACAAAGTCTGGCTGCGGTAATCGGTGCAACTGCTCGTAAGGACGGGTATCTGGAGGGTAACGGCTGGCGTGTCAGCTGGTGCGTAGGCCATCTGGCCGGTTTTGCGGATGCAGACAGCTATGACCCCAAGTATGCCAAGTGGCGATATGATGACCTGCCTATTCTGCCGGAGCATTGGCAGATGGTAGTGGGAAAGGATAAGAAAAAGCAGTTTGATATTCTCAAAAAGCTGATGAACGCCCCGGATGTGACGGAGGTAGTAAATGCCTGTGATGCCGGACGCGAGGGCGAGCTGATCTTCCGCAGCGTCTATGAGCTGGCAGGCTGCCAAAAGCCGATGAAAAGGCTCTGGATTTCTTCGATGGAGGACTCCGCCATAAGGGAGGGCTTTGCAAACCTGCGCCCAGGGGTAGATTATGATGGACTTCGGGATGCTGCTCTCTGCCGTGCCAAGGCCGACTGGCTGGTAGGGATCAATGCTACAAGGCTTTTTTCCGTGCTGTACCACCGCACCCTCAACATCGGGCGCGTGATGTCTCCAACGCTGGCGCTCATTGTCCAGCGAGAGGCTGAGATCGACACCTTTAAGCCGGTTCCCTTTTATACCGTGGCGCTGGAGCTGCCCGGTCTTACCGTATCCGGGGAGCGCATGGCGAATAAGGCCGCTGCCGAGCAGCTGAAAGAAGCCTGTCAGGGTGCAAATGTCACAATCAAAAAGGTGGAGTGCAAGGAAAAGTCCGAAAAGCCGCCTGCCCTCTATGACCTGACTACTCTGCAAAGAGATGCCAACCGCCTGCTTGGATTTACAGCCCAGCAGACCCTGGACTATCTACAAAGCCTGTATGAAAAGAAGCTCTGCACCTATCCCCGTACTGACAGCCGCTATCTGACTGGTGATATGGCAGACAGCCTGCCGGTGCTGGTGAATCTGGTTGCCAGTGCTATGCCGTTTCGCAAAGGGATCGCCATTACCTGTGATCCGCATACGGTCATCAACGATAAGAAAGTAACCGACCACCACGCAGTAATCCCTACCAGAAATCTCAAGGATGCAGACCTTTCTGCCCTTCCTGCGGGAGAAAAAGCGGTGCTGGAGCTGGTGGCCCTGCGTCTGATGTGCGCCGTAGCCCAGCCCCATATCTATTCGGAAACTGTTGTGATTGCAGCGTGTGCCGGTGGGGAGTTTACCACAAAAGGAAAAACGGTGAAGCACCCCGGATGGAAAGCACTGGAGGACGCTTACCGTGCCAAAATGAAGGATGCAGAGCCGAAAAAAGAGGGCGCAGAGAAAGCCCTGCCGGAGCTGACCGAAGGACAGACCCTTTCGGTTTCTGCGGCAATCGTCAAAGAAGGCAAAAGCAGTCCGCCCCAGCACTTTACGGAGGACACCCTGTTGTCCGCGATGGAGACTGCCGGAAAAGAGGATATGCCGGAGGATGCCGAGCGAAAAGGTCTGGGGACACCGGCCACCCGTGCCGGTATTTTGGAAAAGCTGGTATCTGCCGGTTTTCTGGAACGAAAAAAGAGCAGGAAAACGGTGCAGCTTCTCCCTTCCCACGATGCAGTTTCCCTGATCACCGTTCTGCCGGAACAACTGCAATCGCCGCTTCTGACTGCCGAGTGGGAGTACCGCCTGGGCGAGATCGAGCGCGGGCAGCTTGCCCCAGAGGAGTTTTTGGACGGGATCAGCACCATGCTGAAAGACTTGGTGGGAACTTATCAGGTCATCAAGGGAACTGAGTACCTGTTCACTCCGCCCCGTGAGGTGGTGGGCAAATGCCCTCGCTGCGGCGGTGAAGTTGCAGAACTGCAAAAAGGCTTCTTCTGTCAGAATGATTCTTGCAAATTTGCAATCTGGAAAAACAACAAATGGTGGGCTGCCAAGAAAAAACAGCCGACCAAAGCTGTGGTGTCTGCGCTGCTGAACGATGGCCGTGTCCGTGTGACGGGGCTATATTCGGAGAAAACCGGCAAGACCTACGATGCCACTGTGGTTTTGGAGGACGATGGACAGTATGCCAACTTCAAGCTGGAATTTGACCAGCGGAAAGGAGGCAGCCGATGAAGCTCTCTTTAGTGGAACGGGAAACCATTCTCCTCTATAACCAGGCAGAACCAATGGCTGAGGTCTACACCCACGATCCCCGTCTGATGGAGAAGCTGGAACTGCTGGCAAAAAAGCACCCCGACCAGATCACCCGAAAGGACGCCCATAACTTTACCGTCCCCAAGCGGTGTGTATCAGTCCGGGAGCCATACAGCGCCGAGCGTCGCAAAGCTGCCAGTGAGCGTGCGAAAGCCGCCGGATACCAGCCCCCTGTGAAAAAGTCCGGCAGTTAAAGGCACATGGCAGAGAATGTATTTGAAGCGGTCAAGCAGTCGGTCAGCACCAGAGAAGCGGCAGAGTTTTATGGGATAAAAGTCAGGCGAAATGGCATGGCCTGCTGTCCCTTTCACGATGATAAGAACCCCAGCATGAAGGTAGACCAGCGGTTCCACTGCTTTGGCTGCGGTGAAGATGGGGATGTGATCGACTTTACCGCAAAGCTCTTTAACCTCTCCCCAAAAGAAGCGGCGGAGAAACTGGCACAGGACTTTGGCCTGATCTATGACAGTCAGGCCCCGCCCCGCAGGAGATATGTTCGGCAAAAAACCGAGGCACAGAAGTTTCGGGAGGATCGACAGCGCTGTTATCGCGTACTGTCCGATTACTACTATCTGCTGAAAAAATGGGAAGCCGACCGTTCTCCCAGGACACCGGAGGAAGAACCGCACCCCCGCTTTGTGGAAGCAATCCAGAAGAAAGCCTATGTAGAGTACCTGCTGGACCTTTTTCTTTATGAAAGTGAAGAAGAACAAAAGGCATGGATTGCAGAACACACAGCAGAAATCACACACTTGGAAAGGAGATTGAAAATCATGGCTGAGAACAAACCCACCAACCGAGAACGGCTAAGGGAAATCACAGATGGCATCGAGCAGGGCATCAAAGAACTGTTTGAGAGTGAAAAGTATATGCGCTATCTGTCCGTCATGTCCCGCTTCCACCGCTATTCGGTAAACAACACCATGCTCATCTATATGCAGAAGCCGGACGCCACATTGGTAGCCGGATACAATAAGTGGAAAGACCAGTTTGAGCGTCATGTAAAAAAGGGCGAGCATGGCATTACCATCATCGCCCCCACACCGTATAAGAAGAAAATCGAGGAGCAGAAGCTGGACCCGGATACCAAGGCTCCGATTCTGGATAAAGACGGAAAGATCGTCACAGAGGAAAAAGAAATCGAGATCCCCATGTTTCGTCCGGTCAAGGTCTTTGATGTGAGCCAGACCGACGGGAAACCTTTGCCGGAGCTTGCTTCCTCCCTTTCCGGCAATGTGCCAAATTATGAGGCATTCATGGAGGCCCTGCGCCGCAGCGCACCGGTGCCGATTACTTTTGAAGCAATGGCCGCCGATACGGACGGCTATTTTTCTGCCGATCATCAGAAAATTGCCATTCGTCAGGGCATGAGCGAGGTGCAGACGGTTTCGGCCACGGTTCACGAGATTGCTCACAGCAAGCTCCACAATCAGAAAAAGATCCAGATTGCCAATGACGAGCAATATCAGGAGATCGAGCTGTTTGATAAACTTGGTCTGTTCTCCAACGGACGGATTGCTCGCGATATTCTGCCAGAGGGCGTTTATTGCTATGACCTGCGCGGTTCTGACTACGATCCTGGAGATCCGGTCTGTGTGGAAGAACGAGTGGTTGTAAACCATGCAGGCTCCGTTCTGCTGACAGAGCCGTTGGAACTGACGGAAGATGGACGCTTGATGCTGACCGAGGAAAAAGGGCTGAATTTTACCGGTGGCTTTTCTACCCTCTCCCAGTTTTTGCAGAAACAGAGGAAAGATCGTCACACGGAGGAAGTGGAGGCTGAAAGCATCTCCTATGCGGTCTGCAAGTATTTTGGCATCGAGACCGGAGAAAACAGCTTCGGCTATATTGCAAGCTGGAGCCAGGGCAAAGAGCTGAAAGAGCTGAGAGCCAGTTTGGAGACCATCAACAAAACCTCCGGCACTTTGATCTCCGACATTGAGCGCCACTATAAGGAAATCTGCAAAGAGCGCGGAATCGACCCTCATGCAAAGGTAGAGCCGGAACCCGCCCCGATAGAGCAGCCAGAAGATGCCGCTAAGGTATCTGATAGACAGCAGACCGGCGATCTGACCTACTATGTAGCAGAGTGCATGGAATTTCCAAACCTCGGAGAATACCACGATAACCTGTCTTTGGAGGAAGCAATCCGCATTTATCAGGAGATTCCGGCAGAACGAATGAACGGGATCAAGGGCATTGGTTTTGAGCTGAAAGACGGAAGCGACTATGAAGGACCTTTTCCGATTTTGACCGGCCAGACCATTGACCTGGACACCATCCAGGCAATCGACTATTACCGTGATAATCCTCTGGTGCAAAAAGCGGTAAAGGAACTGGCTGCGGCAATGCCGGAAATGGAAGTGCTGGGGGCGGACGCCAATCAGCAGGAGGCTTTGTTTCTGATTGACGATGCCACCTATCTTCATATCCAGTCCTGTGACAGCGGCTGGGACTATACCCTTTACGATGCCGCGTCCATGAAAGAGCTGGATGGTGGTCAGCTGGATATGCCGGAGATTTCCCGCATGAAGGCAGTTCTCCAGATTTGTGATGACAACGATTTGGGCAGAGACTCGGTAAAATACGCACCGTTGTCCATGATTGAGACCTTGCAGGAAGCTGCCTACCAGCAGATGCAGGCAGAGGCCAGTCAGATGGCTGCTTCTTCTCAGCTGCCGGAAGCACAAGAGCAGGCGCTGGATGAATACCCTATGCCTGATGAGCAGGTATCCACACCGGATATGCAGGAATACGGCTACTTCTATGATGGGATGCTCCCTGTTACCAGAGAACGGGCGCTGGAACTGGATGCCGCCGGTTTGACTGTCTATGTGCTGCATGAGGACAATACGGAGAGCATGGTGTTTGACCCGCAGGAAATCATGGATCATGGCGGTCTTTTTGGCGTGGACCGTGAGGAATGGGAGAAAAGCCCTCAGTTCCACGAAAAGGTCATGGAGCGTCAGGAACATCAGCAGGAACGAGAACAGGCATTTCTCTCCCAGAACAGAAACTGCTTTGCCATCTACCAGGTGAGCCGTGACGATCCGCAGAATGTGCGCTTTATGAATCTGGATTGGTTAAAGTCCCATGACATTTCCATAGACCGCAGCAATTATGACCTCATTTACACAGCTCCGCTGAGGGAGTCTGGCACGGTACCGGAGCAGCTGGAAAAACTATATGAGCAGTTTAATCTGCAAAAGCCGGCGGATTTTCACAGTCCTTCTATGAGTGTCAGTGACATCGTTGCGATCAAGCAGGACGGTAAGGTATCCTGTCATTACTGTGACAGTGTTGGTTTTACCCAGATCCCCGGATTCCTGCCGGAAAATCCGCTGAAAAATGCGGAGATGGCCGTGGAGGACGATTACGGCATGATCGACGGTATCATCAACAATGGCGCAAAAGAGCCTACGGTGGCAGAGCTGGAACAGCAGGCCCGCAACGGTCAGCCCATTTCCCTCATGGATTTGGCTGCCGCTGCCCATCGGGAGGAACGGGAAAAGAAAAAGTCCGTCATGGAGCAGCTGAAAAGCCAGCCCAAGGCAGAACACAAAAAGATAGCGCCAAAAAAGAGTGCGGAAAGGGAGATTTGATATGGGAAACTTTACTTTTGAGGAAATGAACCTGATGTGCATTTACAATACCGGCAGCCGCACCGGACTGATCGACAGCCTGCGTGAGATGCGCGGCGAGCTGGCCCCGGAGGAAACCGAGCTGCGGGAGTTGACAGACAGCGCACTGGGCAAGCTCCAGGCCATGAGTGATGCCGAGTTTGCCGAGCTGGAGTTGTATCCGGATTTTGACCAGTAAACACCATAATCGCAGGGATGGGGTGGCAATATGCCACCCCACCTTTTTACCCCAAAACTGAAAGGAGGACAGAACACTATGCCAACCAAAGCTGAACTATATGCACAGATGGCGGAGAAGGTGACAACGCAGCTCACGGGGAGCTGGCAGGAATGGGCAGGGTTTCTCACCACTGCTTCCCGCCTTTACAAGTACCCGTTCCATGAGCAGTTGATGATCTACGCCCAGCGTCCGGACGCCACCGCCTGTGCAGAGTACGATTTGTGGAATGAAAAGATGGGCCGGTATGTAAGGCGCGGCTCCAAGGGAATTGCTCTGGTGGACGATTCCGGGGACAGGCCCCGCCTGCGCTATGTTTTTGATATTTCCGACACCGGAACCCGTGAACATTCCCGCACTCCCTGGCTGTGGCAGCTGGAGGAGCGCCATTTGGATTCGGTGCAGGCCATGCTTGAGCGCACCTATGATGTTTCCGGTGATGACCTTGCCGGACAGCTCACCGAGGTAGCCGGAAAACTGGCTGAGGAATACTGGACGGAGCATCAGCAGGACTTCTTCTATATCGTTGACGGTTCCTTTTTGGAGGAATATGATGAGTTTAACATCGGAGTACAGTTCAAGGCAGCAGCCACCGTCAGTATCACTTATGCTTTGATGTCCCGCTGTGGACTGGAACCGGAACGCTACTTCGACCACGAAGATTTCATGGCGATCTTTGATTTCAATACTCCGGCAACCATCGGAGCGCTGGGAACAGCGGTCAGCCAGATCAACCAGCAGGTGCTGCGGCAGATCGGCGTTACCGTCCGAAATGCAGAGCGCGAAGCCAACCAAGAAAGGAGCAAACAAGATGAACAATCCCATGACCTATATCCAGAACGGAGACTATCTGATTCCCGACCTGAAGCTGAGCCAGCAGCCGGAGAAACCCCTGGGCAAGTACGGCAGGATGAGGAAAACCTACCTGAAGGAACATCGTCCCATCCTCTACAACCAGATGTTGCTGAGCGAGAAGCTGTACCCGCACCTTCTGGAGATCGACGAGACCGCCCAGAGCAGACTGGAGCAGATGATGCCCCAGCTGGCGAAGGAAGCGGGAGCCACCGAGGAACTGAAAGCCAGCGATCCCATGAAGTGGGTGGGGCTGATGAACACCTGCAAAGCTCAGGCCGAGGAAATCCTGATGGCGGAGCTTATCAACAGCTGACTCTAAACCTGTTCCTCTCCGAAGCGGAACAGATCCAATCCATAGATGAAGCAGAGAATGTAGCGCATACATCCTCTGCTTTTTCTTTTGCCCAAAATGACATCGACCATGTGCTGCGTTTGGGCGGCAATACAGACCGTCAAAGGGAGCGTGTGGTTGCAGCCTTTGAAAAGCAGAAAACCACCGCTGAGATTGCCGAGATACTGAAAACGCTGTACCACGGCGGCAATGGCCTTGGCAGTGTGAGCGCATGGTATGCCGAGGATGGTATCCATCTTTCCCATGGGAAGTCTGTCCGTTATGACAGGTCTGCCCAGGTCATTTCCTGGGAGAGCGCCGCAGAGCGTATCGGGGAGCTTTTGGAAAGTGGTCAGTTTGCCTCCAATGTGGAGCTTGCAGAAGCGGCAGGCTATGAACGCTCCCTCCTTGCAGAAAAGCTCTGGTATCTGTATCACGATCTCAGTGAGGGTGCCAGAGAAGCCGGATATTTGTCCTGCCTGTCAGAGATCAAAGGCAATGGTTTCCCGGAGGAGACCCGCCGCCTGACGGAGCAGCTGAGTGACCCGGCTTTCCGCCAGACCCTCAAGGAAGAATACGCCGCCTTCTGGACTGCCTATCAGCAGGACCGTGACCTGTTGCGTTTTCACTATCACAGACCAAGGGAGATCTGGGAGAACCTGAAGGACCTTGACCTGCCACGCAGGACCTTTTCTTCAGACCTTTCCCAAGTGCCAACCGTTCAGCACTTCATTACCGAGGATGAGATCGACGCCGCTATGACCGGCGGCAGCAGTTTCGCCGGAGGAAAAGGCCGTATCTATGCGTTCTTCATGGCAAACCATACGGATAAGGAGAAAGTGAGATTCCTCAAAGACGAGTATGGCATTGGCGGACGCTCTCATGCCCTGTCCGGCGCAACACACAGCGGCGAAGATCACGATGGGAAAGGACTGCACTATAAAAAGCAGGACTGCCCGGATGTTCACTTGAACTGGGAAAAGGTTGCCAAGCGCATTACCTCACTTGTCCAGAAAGACCGCTATCTTACCGAACAGGAACAGGCACAGTATGACAAGATCCAGTCTGAACAGGAACTGGCCGAAGAAGATGCTATTCAAGCCCAGCAGCCGGAGATGGAGAAAGAAACACCAAAGCCTACCCTTGGGGAGCAGTTTGAGCAGTATAAGCCTGTGGTGACTGCCGCCATTTCCGAGGATACCGCATATCGCAATGCCTGCGGTCATTCTGACCGTGAAAATGCTGTCATCGAGGGTAATGCCGCTGTGCGCCGTGCAGTCCTTGGTTCTAAGGATATGGAGCTGATCCGACTCTATTCGGATGTGCCGGAGTTCCGTCAGCGTTTACACCGGGAAGTGATCGACGAGACCTATCCAAAGCTCCATGAGCTTCTGCGCCCTCTTTCTCAGGAAGATATTGATACTGCCCTTTGTGCATGGAACGGCAATATCGAGAGTAAACACGCTGTTGTCCGCTATATGAAAGACCATGCAAGAGAAAAAGATACCGCCGCATGGCTGGCTCAGGAATACGGCGGCAGTAACAGCAACAGCCTGTTCGTTGTCCGTGCCGGCAGCCCGGAGGAAACGCAGCTGCCCTGGCCGAAGGTACAGCGCAGGCTTGCCCAGCTCATTCAGGAGGACCGGTTCTATACCGAAGAAGAACAGGACCGTTTTGACGACATCGACCCAATCGCCATCCGGGAAGCTCTGGAAGAAAGAGGGATCGTCAACGGCCAGGTGGCAGACCCGGAAAAACTGGACAATGATCCGTTTATCCAACAGGTGATGTCAGATGCAGAGCAGATCGCAGATGCCGAGACAGAGCAGACTTCCGAAGTTTCCATTTCCGATGAGGAATATGACGCAGTTCGCCGCCCAATTCCGCAAAGAACCTCCTATGACCCAGCCGCCCCGGTCTATGCCGTGGGCGATACCGTGTATATCGAGGATGACGCCTATCAGATCACCGAGCTGCGGGAGGACACCGTACAGCTTCTGCCCACCGGGATGGTATATCCCATCTACCGGGCAGAGCGCAAAGAACAGTTCGAGCAGCTGCTTCGGGCAGACCGCCGCAATGCTTACTATACCGAGTTTCTTCCTATTGACCCGGACAAGGCAGATCAGGACTTGCGGGATGTATTGGCTCATGGACTGATGGATGAAGCGGATAAAAAGCAGATTTCCACGCTGCTGCAATCCGGCAGGAGCAACAGCGAGATCGCCTACTGGCTGAGCAGAGCCTATTCCGGTGAGATCGAGACACTGAATCTGGAGACCGGCGATATTGCCGATTACCGTACCACGGCACAGGGCATAGAACTGGAAGTCATGGATGCAGAGGAAAAGCGTCTGGCTATGCTGTATTTCCGCTGGGATGAGGTTGCGCCTTTGCTGCGCGGGATGTATGCCCGTCAGCAGGACGGTTTTGGACAGGAACAGCCCCAACCGGCTACCGAATCCCCAACCTTCCATTCCGAGACCATGGCCGTCTATCCGGGCGATAAGAACAATCTGCCTTATGATGTGGTGGTGGAACGACTGCATATCGAGGAGCCGGAGCCACCAGCCCCTGTGACTGAGCCGGAGAAAACCTTTGAGGAAGTGCTGGACGAACACCCGGTTTCCATTCAGGTCAATGGCCAGTGGCAGACCTTCCCCAATGCCAAAGCTGCCGAGGAAGCATCTTATGAGGAATATAAGGCTAACCTGCGCCGCAATGCAAAAAACTTCCGCATTACCGATGAGCATTTGGGCGAAGGCGGTCCGAAAGCCAAGTTCCAGGCAAATGTCAATGCGATTCGTTTGCTGAAAGAGCTGGAAGCTGCCGGACAGCAGGCAAGCCCCGAACAGCAGGAGGTTCTTTCTCGATATGTGGGCTGGGGCGGTCTCTCTGATGCGTTTGACCCGGAGAAACCGGCATGGGCTTTAGAGTATGTCCAGCTAAAAGAACTGCTGACCCCGGAGGAATATGCCGCCGCCAGAAGCTCTACCCTCAACGCCCATTACACCAGCCCTACGGTCATTCAGGCCATCTATGAAGCGGTGGACCGTATGGGATTTGAGACCGGAAATATTCTGGAGCCGTCTATGGGTGTGGGCAATTTCTTTGGTATGCTGCCGGAGAAAATGCGAAACAGCCGTCTGTACGGCGTGGAGCTGGACCCTGTTTCCGGGCGCATCGCAAAGCAGCTCTATCCCAAGGCGGACATCACAGTAGGCGGCTTTGAGACCACCGACAGGCGTGACTTCTTTGACCTTGCCATCGGCAATGTGCCTTTCGGTCAGTATCAGGTCAATGACAAAGCCTACAACAAGCTGAATTTCAGTATTCACAACTACTTTTTCGCCAAAGCACTGGATCAGGTGCGTCCCGGCGGCGTGGTAGCTTTTGTGACCTCCCGCTATACCATGGACGCCAAGGATTCCACCGTGCGCCGCTATCTTGCCCAGCGTGCCGAGCTGCTGGGAGCTATCCGTCTGCCTAATGACGCGTTCAAAAAGAATGCCGGTGCCGAGGTGGTATCGGACATCATCTTCCTCCAAAAACGGGACCGCCCGCTGGACATCGTGCCGGAATGGACTCAAACCGGACAGACGGAGGACGGATTTGCCATCAACCGGTATTTTATCGACCACCCGGAAATGGTGCTGGGCAGACAGGAGCCGGTAAGCACTGCTCATGGTATGGACTACACCGTGAACCCCATCGAGGGACTGGAGCTTTCCGACCAGCTGCATGATGCTGTGAAGTACATTCATGGGACTTATCAGGAGGCAGAGCTGCCGGAGCTGGGCGAAGGCGAAGCCATTGACACCTCCATTCCTGCCGATCCTAATGTGAAGAACTATTCCTATGCCATTGTAGACGGGCAGGTGTACTACCGGGAAAACAGCCGTATGGTGCGCCCTGACCTCAACGCCACCGCCGAAGCCCGTGTAAAAGGTCTTGTGGGACTGCGTGATTGTGTGCAGGAACTGATCGACCTTCAGATGGATGCAGCGGTTCCAGACAGCACCATTACCCAAAAGCAGGCGGAACTGAACAGCCTCTATGACAGCTTTTCTGCCAAATACGGTCTCATCAATGACCGTGCAAACCGTCTGGCCTATGCAGACGATTCTTCCTATTACCTGCTCTGTGCGCTGGAAGTCATCGACGAGGACGGAAAGCTGGAACGCAAGGCAGATATGTTCACCAAGCGGACCATCAAGCCCCATCAGGCGGTGGCTGTGGTGGATACGGCAAGTGAAGCACTGGCGGTGTCCATCTCGGAAAAAGCCTGCGTGGATATGGACTATATGAGCCAGCTTACCGGAAAAACAAAAGAAGAACTGGCCGGAGAGCTGCAAGGCGTAATCTTCCGTGTACCGGGACAGCTGGAGAAAGACGGCACACCCCATTATGTGACTGCTGATGAATACCTCTCCGGCAATGTACGCCGCAAACTGCGTCAGGCGCAGCGGGCCGCACAGCAGGACCCGGTTTATGCAGTCAATGTGGAAGCTCTTACCGCCGCCCAGCCCAAAGACCTGGATGCGTCGGAGATCGAGGTGCGTCTGGGCGCTACCTGGATTGACAAGGAATATATCCAGCAGTTTATGTATGAGACCTTTAATACCCCGTTTTATCTCCAGCGCAGTATCGAGGTCAACTATTCGTCCTTTACCGCTGAATGGCAGATCAAGGGGAAATCTTCCGTATCCTACAACGATGTGGCAGCCTACACCACCTACGGAACCAGCCGTGCCAATGCCTACAAGATTTTGGAGGACAGCCTGAACCTGCGGGATGTCCGTATCTATGACACCATAGAGGACGCAGACGGAAAAGAGCGCCGCGTACTAAACGCCAAGGAGACCACCCTGGCTGCTCAAAAACAGCAGGCGATCCGGGAAGCCTTTAGGGACTGGATCTGGAGAGACCCGGAGCGCCGCCAGACTTTGGTGCGCCAGTACAACGAAGAAATGAACTCTACCCGTCCCCGCGAGTATGATGGCAGCCATATCACTTTTGGGGGCATGAACCCGGCCATTACCCTGCGGGAACACCAGAAAAGCGCCATTGCCCATGTGCTGTATGGAGGAAATACCCTGTTGGCACATGAAGTAGGCGCAGGCAAAACTTTTGAGATGGTAGCTGCTTCGATGGAAGCCAAACGCCTGGGCTTGTGCCAGAAATCTCTCTTTGTGGTTCCAAACCATCTGACCGAGCAGTGGGCGTCGGAGTTTCTGCGTCTCTATCCTTCCGCCAATATCTTAGTCACCACAAAAAAGGACTTTGAGACCCATAACCGAAAGAAGTTCTGCGCTCGTATTGCGACGGGTGATTATGATGCCATCATCATGGGACACAGCCAGTTTGAGCGTATCCCCATCAGCCGGGAGCGTCAGGAACGGCTTCTCTATGAACAGATCGACGAGATCACTGAGGGCATCGCAGAGGTGCAGGCCAGCGGCGGCGAGCGTTTTACCGTCAAGCAGCTGGAGCGTACCAGAAAGTCTCTGGAAGCCAGACTGGAAAAGCTGCAAGCCGAAGGGCGAAAAGACGATGTGGTAACCTTCGAGCAGCTGGGTGTGGACCGTTTGTTTGTGGACGAGGCCCACAACTATAAAAACCTGTTTCTATACACAAAAATGCGGAATGTAGCAGGTTTATCCACATCGGACACCACTCCATGCTTCTTGAACGGCTTTTCGCGGGAGGTTCCCAGCATTGTACCGCCCAGGTTCAGCAATCCCGACAAGGACTTATCCGTAAACGACTCCACATCTTTTGTCAATAATCCTTGAAAGCCGCTGTGAATACCTATCACCTCCATTCCATAGTGGTTGATAGCGGTTTTGCATACGCCACGAATAGTCGCATTGATACCGGGACAGTCCCCGCCTGAAGTCAAAATACCGATTCTCATAATGTTTTAGTTTAAATTACGGTTCTTTTCTCCTATACGGACGTAAAGATAGAAAAAAAAGATAAATAAGTTACTTTTGCACGACTAAACATTATTATGTTAAAGCAGAAATGAATATTACAAAAATTATTAGTAAGACTTTCGATTCCCGTTTAAAACAGATAGACCTATATGCTAGTCAGGCTAGTGAGATACAGCATCGTGTGTTAAGCCGCTTAACACGCCAGGCCGCTCAAACAGAATGGGGA
>ERZ780128.431-NODE-431-length-16669-cov-2.260443_pt1 | contig 16669 bp, 15 predicted proteins | sample MGYA00511170_ERZ780128 | MGnify/ENA primary metagenome ERZ780128 (study PRJEB29588, sample SAMEA1970465) | human gut metagenome | biome: human gut; feature: human-associated habitat; material: faeces | place: Denmark | collected 2008/2010 ...
GACCGCCACTCGTATGCTTTTATCCACGATAAGAAGTATGCATACGGTAGTGAATCGGAACACCTTTCTTTAAAAAGATTCAAGCATGTAAGTTTTTGGCCTTGGGTGGCATTCAATGATAAGGTGGTGGATTTACTGCCTATAGACAGGTTTGACGACGACGACTTGGAAGTTTTAAAGAAAATAGTGGTAAACGATTATCCATTGAACGACATGTCCAATCCCATCTTAGTGGTCGCAGAAGAAAAATGAAATATAAAACAGTTAAACTGTATTAAAAACACTAACGTTCATATGTAAACAGCACACTCTTCACTCCCTATTTATATACCTTTGAAGAGAATTTCAACCCTATAACTTTTAATCACTAAAACCATGAACAGTACTCGCATCAGCAAACTGATTCTTAGTTTACTATTTTTATGCCTGGCAACCACAGGCCGTGCACAAACCTTCCCTCGCCTGCTTCTGGGTGGAGACTATCCCGACCCGTCCATCATCAGGGAAGGAAAAGATTTCTACATGACGAACTCATCTTTTAATTATGCACCGGGACTGCTCGTCTGGCATTCTACCGACTTGGTGAACTGGACACCCATAGCCCGTGCACTCCATGCCCTCGACGGTTCGGTATACGCCCCAGACTTGGTGAAGTACAAAGGACGTTACTATATTTACTATCCCGCTGCCGGAGCCAACTATGTGGTCTATGCCGACAATATCCGCGGCCCGTGGAGCCAACCGGTGAAACTCGACCTGACGGGCATCGACCCCGGACATGTAGTGGGCGAAGACGGCAAGCGATATTTATATGTGGACAAAGGTGCCATAGCCCCGCTAAGCGGTGACGGGCTGAAAGTGACGGGACCGAAAAAGACCGTCTACGAAGGTTGGCAATTCCCCAAAGAATGGAAAACCGAAGGCAATGGCGACATGTTCCTCGAAGGTCCGAAACTGTTGCACAAGGACGGTTATTATTATATGGTATCGGCAGAAGGCGGCACGGCCGGCCCGGCCACGAGCCACATGGTGGTTGTGGCACGTTCCAAAAGCGTGTTCGGGCCGTGGGAAAACTCTCCCTACAATCCTTTGGTGCATACCTATAGTGCAAGCGACCCTTGGTGGTCGAAAGGACACGGTACGCTCATCGACGATGCCGAAGGAAACTGGTGGGTGGTGTACCACGCTTACGCACAAGGCTACCACACGTTAGGCCGGCAGACACTGATAGACCCGGTGGAATGGACGGCCGACGGATGGGTCAAGCTGCGGCATGACGCCCGTCCGCTCCCGGCACAAGACCCTGAAAAACACGGACTGGAACTTTCCGACGACTTCACGGGCAAGCAACTCGGCCTGCAATGGACCTTTTGGAAGGAATACGCCCCCGAAAGCCTCTCGTTCGGCAAGGATGGCATGAGCGTCAAAGCCAAAGGCAAGACACCGGCAGACGTTTGCTCAGGGTTACGGCCACCGACAAGAACTATGAACTCACGACGGAAATCACTCTCGGAAAAGGAAACACGGGCGGCCTGCTCTTGTTCTATGACGAGAAAGCCTATGCCGGTGTCGCTTCGGACGGAAAGACGTTCACGATATACCGCAACGGGGAAAAAACCGAAACCATGCCGTCCGATTACCACAAGCATTTCCACCTCCGCCTGCTCAACCGTGCCAACCGCGTGATCCTCTCTGCCAGCAAGGACGGAAAGTCATGGGAGGAACTGGCCACGGATATCGACGTGTCGGGACTTCATCACAACAACTACGGCGGGTTCTATGCCCTTCGTCCTGCACTCCTGTCCGCGGGAAAAGGACGTACTACTTTCCGCAACTTCACCTACCGTGACGTCACACCGCAAGAAAAAGACATGGCGGCCTATCTTATGGTATTCCATCAGGACGAAGACCACTGCCTGCATGCGGCCATCAGCCGCGACGGTTATACGTTTACCGCTCTGAACGACGGCAAGCCCATTATTGCAGGCGATACGATTGCCGACCAGAAAGGTATCCGCGACCCACATATCTACCGTGGTCCGGACGGCGGCTTCTACTTGGCCATGACCGACCTGCATATTTATGCACAACGCGACGGTTACCGCGATACGGAATGGGAGCGCGACGGAAAAACTTATGGCTGGGGAAACAACCGTGGCTTGGTGCTGATGAAGTCGTTCGACCTCATCCATTGGACGCGCACCAACATACGTTTCGACCAAATGTCCAAGGAATTTGCACAAATAGGTTGCGCTTGGGCGCCGGAAACGGTCTACGACCCCGTCACGGGACGGATGATGATTTATTTTACCATGCGGTTCGGCACCGAGCAGAACAGGCTTTATTATGTCTACGTAAACCAAGATTTCAACCGTATCGAGAGCATTCCGCAAATCTTGTTTGAATACCCCTCAGGAGCGTCTGCCATCGACGGCGACATCACCCCAATATGGAACGAGGAACGGCAAAAAATGGAATATCACCTGTTCTACGTGGCGCATGAATCCGGTTCGGGCATCAAACAGGCGGTTTCCGACCGTATCGACGGAGGCTACCGGTTCGACCCGCGTTGGATAGACTTTGAACCGGTGGCCTGCGAGGCGCCTAACGTCTGGAAACGAATCGGTGAAGACAAATGGGTGCTCATGTACGATATATTCGGTATCAACCCACATAACTTCGGTTTTGTAGAAACCAGCGATTTCGTACACTTCAAAAACTTGGGACGCTTTAACGAAGGCGTGATGAAGACCACCAACTTCCGGTCGCCCAAGCACGGCGCAGTCATCCACCTGACCCAAGAAGAGGCCGACCGGCTGGAGAATTATTGGAACGGGAAAAAACAGAAATAACCGAAGAAAAATTACCTCATCCCCAACCGCGACACAAGGAAAGCTAATCCCTGTGCCGCGGTTTTCTTTTCTAATTTAACGTTCTTTATACTTTTTATAACAGGTAGTTTTAATTGTTCATTCGTATAAACATAAAACGAATGACTCAATTTATATCGAATCACACTTATGAACAAAAACATGAAAAGCAAAAGAAACAGGTTTAGGACGCTATTGGCATCCTGCCTTATCGTATGTGCCGACTATACTTACGGCAATCCGGGCGACTTCACGGCATTGCAAAATGCCATCAATGAAGCCCAGGAATATATCGCTTCACACGCCTCTTCTTACACAGGCGCAATCGTTGCACTTTACCAAGACGAAGTCAATATCGCCCAAGACCTCGCGAACGAAGGTAAAGTAAACCAAAATGCCATCGACCGACAGCTCGAAAACCTCGCATCAGCCCGTACGGCCTTGGAAGCCACGGAAGGATTCGATTTCGACGTCACGGGCATTACGACAGGATACGACACAGAAAGAGGATTCCGGCATCCCGGTGCCCTCCATACCGATGCCGACTTTGAACGTATCAGGAAACAGCTCAAAGCCGGAAATGAAAAAGTCGTAGCAGCCTACAATGTATTGGTCAACGCCGGATTCTCACAGTCTACGGCTGCTACAAATCCCGTACCGACCATCATACGCGGAGGGGGAGTAGGAGAAAATTACATTAATGCAGCGCAGGGAGCTTCTATCGCTTACCAAAATGCCCTGCGGTGGAAAATCGACGGTTCGGAAGAACATGCCAAACACGCAGTGGATGTCCTGATGAAATGGGCACGCGTCACCAAAGGCATCGGAGGCGACTCCAATTATGCACTGGCTGCAGGACTATACGGATATGCCTTTGCCAACGCCGCCGAACTCGTGCGCGACTACGAAGGATGGTCTGACGAAGATTTCACCACATTCAAACAATGGATGCTCGACGTGTGGTATCCATCTTGCATCGGCTTCCTGCGCGGCCGCAACGGAACTTGGCAAAATTCGGGAAAATGGTGGGAATGCCCCGGACATTACTGGTCGAACTGGGGACTTTGTAACGTATTGGCCGTCATGAGTATAGGCATCCTTTGCGATGACGTATTCATTTATAATCAGGGACTTTCTTTCTTCAAATACGATCAAGTGGGTACTTTCACCGACCCGCGTACTTCCGACCCTATCCTGAACGACGGACTGACCGAGTTTTTAGGCAACCTTGTCGTCACGACACAAGAATCCGATTTGGAAACCGGAGCTTACGGCAAACTGGGACAAATGCAAGAAAGCGGCCGTGATGTAGGCCATGCCGCCATGGCCGGCGGACTGGCCGTAGACGTAGCCCACATCGGTTGGAACCAGGGCGATGATTTGTTCTCTTATATGGACCACAGACTGGCAGCCGGTATAGAGTATTTGGCGGCACAAATGCAAAGCGTACAAAACCTGCCATGGACAAACTATCATTACGGAAGTAGTGGCCTGCATTGGAGCGACGGAAGGGCATGGCTGCAGACCGGCCCCGCATTGGGAGAACAAATACGTCCTTACTGGGGTACCGTCATCGGGCACTATGAAGGCATTAAAGGCGTAGAAATGCCTTTCTCCAAAGCGGTCTACGAAAAAATGGGCATCGACGGCGGCGGACAGGGTAACACCAGCGGAGGCTACGACCACATGGGCTATTCCGTATTGATGAACACCCGCGACTTCCCTACTCCCGAACAAATACCCACCCCGCTCACTCCCATCATGGAATACAACGGTATAAGCGTGGAACACAACGAACTGGGCGGACTGCACAATACGTACCGTACCGAACCTACGGAAACGCTCCCGGCTGGTACACTCGTCACCCTGAAGCCACAACTTCCCGATGGCACGACCGATACGGGAAAATGGAAATGGAGCACCGGAGAAAACACGAAAGACCTCACCGTGGCAGCCGACAAGAGCGGCATCTGGCGCGTGACATATACGAATGAAAACGGTGTGGAAAGCGAACAGATGTTCAGCATCGCCGTGGAAGGCGATTGTGAGGAAAGCACAATCAACCCGACCATAACCTACAATGGTTCCACACGTGCAGCGACTTCCATCAACGTATTATACAACAGCGAAGTGTCCTTATCCATATTCGGTGTGGGAGGCTATGGAAGCTATTTGTGGGAAACCGGCAGTACGGCTTCTTCCATCACCCTGCCGCACGTCACGACCTCACGTACCGTTTCCGTCATCCATACCAACCAAGGCGGACGTCGCCAGGAAACCGTCTTCCGTATCAATGTACAGGCTGCACGCCCTGACATCATCGTCAACGGCGGACGTTATACGGATAAGAACATGATGATCGTAGAAAAAGGCGACAACGTGACGCTCACGGCCACACCGGCAGATGCCATGACGGGAGGAACTTACTTGTGGGGAGACGGCTCTACCAAAGACTCTCTCACCATTAATAACGTGCAAACTTCCGCCTCTTATACATTGGATTATACCATAAACGGCCAGACAAGTACCATCACTTATCAAATCTATGTAAAAGAAACGGGATACCGCAGTGTAACACCGGGCAACTACTACATCCGGCACAAGACCTACGGAACGTATCTTACCAATCATGGCAACGACGACTATCCCTCGTTCGAGCCTGAAGATGAGTCCAATAAAGCTGCACAACAATGGAACGTCGTCAACACTCCTCCTTCTACGACCTACGGTTTCCAGTCGGTTTTGGACGGAACCTACTTGACCGACGGGGGGTTGTGGCAGGAAACCATGACCAAGCCGTTCCGCTTCAGCGGTGCCGTAGATATTGAAACATTAGCCATCCAAAAGTCGGCCCGTAGCGGTAACATCTATTGGCAAGTGGCAGAAGACGGCAGTATCGACTTCGCTGCGACGGAAACCCCGAATGATTACCCGTTCGAATTCATTCCTGTAGAAGGCAGTAAGGTATCCGAAACGACCGGCGGTAAAATTGTGGCACGAACGATATATTATTCAATGGACGGTATACAGTTGGAGCAGCCCCGCAAGGGTATCAACATCCGTCAGACCACCTTCACCGACGGTAGCGTAAAACAAGATAAAATCATTATCCGCTAAACGAGATATTCACTATTGCACAACGACCCCACAAAGAGACCATTAAAAACCGTTACAGTCCAAAAAAAGCAGTGAACTGCAAGGGCAAATGAAATAAAAAAATTATATTTGCACACCGAACGGAATATGAAAAAATGGATTTCTCTTTTTGGGGTCGTTTTCGTGACACTATGGCTCGCAGGCTGTAGTGCGGAAAGCAATGTGAAAAAAGGAGATAAATTCTACGCCATCGGAGAATATTTCGAAGCGGCTGCCGAATACCGGAAAGCTTATATGCGGACCAAACCCAAGGAACGAGCCAAGAGGGGCGAACGGGCCTATAAAGCCGCAGACTGTTACCGGCGTATCAATTATACCTCACGGGCTATCGGGTCATACCAGAATGCGGCACGATACAACTACCCGGACAGCATCGTTTATTTTTATTTAGCTGAAATGCAACGTAAAAACGGCGATTACAAAAAAGCGTTGCAGAATTATGAGATTTACCTTCAGTACAAACCGGACGACGTGTTGGCACGTCACGGCCTACAGGGCTGTACCATGGCGCCCATCTGGAAACAGAAACCTACATTGTATTCGATAAAGAAAGAACCGCTACTCAATGCCCGCCGTTCGGACTATTGCCCGATGCTGACAGGAGATGATATGGACATGTTGTACCTGACTTCCACACGCCCACAGGCTACAGGCAACGAACTGAGCGGCATCACAGGAATCAAGTCCGGTGACATCTTTATCTCCCGAAAAGACGATAAAGGGAAATGGCAGTCGCCGGAACAGGTAGAATCCGAGATAAACAGTGAGTACGATGAAGGAGCCTGTGCTTTCTCGCCGGACGGCAAAACGATGTATTTCACCCGTTGCACGCATGACCCCGAATATCCGCGATATGCACAGATTTATACTTCGGATCGTACGGATGCCAGTTGGGGCGCACCCAAATTGTTGGAAATCACCAAAGACACTTTATCCTCCTTTGCCCATCCTACCGTATCGCCGGACGGCAGATGGCTGTATTTCGTCTCCGACATGCCGGGAGGATTAGGAGGCCTGGACATCTGGCGAATCGAAATAGGAGAACATGGGTTAGGCGGAGTGGATAATCTCGGCGAACCCATCAATACTCCGGGGAATGAAATGTTCCCTTCGTTCCGTCCGAACGGAGATTTGTATTTTTCCTCCGACGGACACGTCGGCATGGGCGGCTTGGACCTGTTCAAGGCCGAACAGGACAGTACGGGCACATGGACCGTAGAGAACCTGAAATATCCGATGAATTCGCAAGGAGATGATTTTGCCATGACTTTCGACGGACTGCACAACCGGGGATTTTTCAGTACCAACCGAGGCGATGCCCGAGGGTGGGACCACATCATGAGTTTCGAATGTCCGGAAGTATTGCTCACGGTCAAGGGATGGGTCTACGAAAAAGACGGCTATGAACTGCCGGAAGGCTTGGTTTACATGGTAGGCAACGACGGAACCAATCTAAAGTTGAGCGTGAAAGGCGACGGTTCTTTTACCCAGGAAATCCAACCGAATGTAGACTATGTATTTTTAGGTACGTGCAAGGGATTCCTGAATCATAAAGAACAACTGCGAGTGGACACCAGCAGCGTAAGCAAAGAATACGTACTTCAGTTCGAACTGGCTTCTATCACGGCTCCCGTATTGGTAGACAATGTGTTTTACGCTTTCGACAGTGCGGAACTCACAGACTCTTCTACCCTCGCACTGGACTCCCTCGTCACGCTCATGGAAGACAATCCGAACATCACGATTGAACTCAGCTCGCATTGCGACTATCGGGGAAGGGATGAATACAACATCCGCCTCTCCCAACGCCGGGCAGAATCAGTGGTGAAGTACCTGATAGCACACGGCGTCGCAACCGACCGTCTGACTCCCATCGGATACGGCGAGACACGCCCGAAAGTCATCCGCAAACGATTGACGGAACGGTATCCGTTCCTGCATGAGAACGATACGTTGACGGAAGCTTTCATCAAAAAACTGCCGGAAGAACAGCAGGAAATCTGCAACGCCCTGAACCGCCGGACGGAATTCCGTGTCCTCCGTACTACTTACGGTTTGTTCGATATACCGGACACACCGAAAAACAACACGGAAGCAAAAGAGCAGGACAGCGCTACACCACAAGAATAAGGCGGAAGGAATACACTTCGCTTCCGCCTTTCATCTTTCCTTATGCCTATTTCAACCCAAACTTTACCGGCAAAGAAAACAACACCCTGACGGGTTTGCCGTTCTTATATCCGGGCTTCCAATCAGGCATCATGCCCACCACCCTCACTGCTTCCTGTGCCAAATAAGGATGAGGACTTCGCAACACCCTGATTTGACCGATTTTTCCGTCCTTTTCCACCACGAATTGCACATATACTCTTCCGCTCGCTTCTTCAGATACACAAACAGGCGGATAGTGGATATTCTTAGACAAAAAGGCCATACATGCCTTTTCACCTCCCGGAAACTCAGGATTCTGCTCCCCAGGCATAACGGCATTCCGACCGGTGCCTGTCTTAGGTCCCTTCGTTTCTTTCCGAAATTCTTTTAATCGTATCCTTACCCCAGAAAAGCAAGCGGTATCCTTGGAAACGGCCTCTGCATTTTCACGAAAATAGAAAGAGTCCCCGTCGAAGAAAGATTTTTTCGTTTCATCGTAATAGAAAACACGTGCATATTTCAATGACTTGGCAGTTTGATAAAACATCTTCATGTCGTCGGGCATCTCCCCAGCATAAGCCCGCGTGGCTACCAACCGGCAAGAATCCCGAGCCAACTCATAGATTTCCGTACCCCGCCTTGAATCCGGCCAACGCAAACACATGAACAACGTACTGTCCCTTACCTCGAAATCCATTGTGGCCAACACTTTACCTTCTTCTTTAAGGCTCACCAAATCGTATGTACGCGCCATAGCCTGCCACGAAAGCTTTGACGAAGAGAACTGTTCCACGGCAGAAAGCGGCAGCCCTCCGGCACGTCCCTTAAACCAAACATGAGCCCAATCATCCGTTACCGTCCCTTCACGCAACCATAACGCCGCCCCTTTTTTAGCTTTCCCCAAGACTCCCCCGACCCTCCGTGTTTCGGATATCACCTTTACAGACGGAGTTTTCACTATGACCCAATTTTGCGATTGCACACTTTGCAATCCGACCATAAGCATCACAAGGAGACTCGCAATAGCTTTCACAAAACACATATTCCTTCATATCTAATCATAAAGCATACCGAGCATGAACGTCCCTGCCCGATATGCTTTATCGTTTAAGCCGTTATCAACGTGGAGATTTCCGTTTTCTCGCCTAAATGCTCCTTCAAAAAGGCTTTTATACGAGCTATCAGATTCATGCAACCGTTAGTCATTTCTTCATCCTGCGTCTGATAATCGAGATCGCCACACACGGAACCTACCAAATGTTCTTTCCCGGATGTACAATAATCCAAGAATAAGTGAATTTTATTCCAACTACTGTAATCCATAAAACGTGTCAGAAAGTTCCGCTGCCTCCCCTCCATAACCACGATAAAATCAGCCTGATTCAGTAAATTGCCTACTTTATCAGGACCACTGCTTTCCGGAATCCCACTTTCATTAGAAGTGACTCCCCACATGGCCATATCGGCAGACTCTACTTCAATGTCCGGAACCTCTGCCTCTTGTATTTTCTTCTTAAAAAGATATTCTACAAAAGGTAGCCTGCAGGCGCACCCGGATCCGATAAATAAAATTTTCATAGCGTTGTTTAGATTAAGTTAGACAATTAGATTTCTACGGCGTGAGTATGAACCCTCATCGTTTCAATCCATTCACACTCTCAGGCTTTAAATATAGCTTTTACCGGATTAAAAAGCAAGGAATCAAAAGGAAAAGCATCTATTTTTTAGTATTTTTCACTTTACTCTATTGATTTTCGTCCTAAATCTCCCTTTAAACTATAAGTTGAAAGATAACTTGTACGTATTTTCCATTCCTGGGGATAAAGGTTATTAGCCCGTCCACCTATATTTTTCACGAAACCGATCGGAATTTCCTGAAACGTCAGCAACACGTAACCTTTAGGAGTGTCGGGAGGTAAAACAAGCACTTCTTTACGTAAATAGGCCACCGCCATATCGTAGGAAACGGGAACAATTGGAAAAGCCGAGCGATTCAAGTCAACGGACATCGCTAAAGCGTGCAGCGGAATATAGTCTTTCCCCTTTACCGTAGCCAACGGAACACCAGCCTGCCACACTTTAACCGCTTCCTGCAACAGGCCTACCTGACGGGAGAACGAAGCGCGTACAGCCGTCCACACCGGTCCATCGGAAACGAAATCAAAGGTATCGGCATGAAGCAACCATGACCGGCAGGAAGCAGGCAAAGCCGGAACGGAAGCGTGTAGCGCACGTTTCTTTTTAGACTTCACGCGCTCATTTTCATACCTATCGGAGGACATCACCCAATCAGAAGTCTCCTCTTCACCATTTTTACGTAAAACAGCCAAAAAGAATCCTTCTCCACGAGTAAAGCCGGGAATGAAATGGGCAACGGGAAAAAACTTTTCCGCCTTCGCCGTATCTTTTACTGAGGAGACCGGCAGCAGGTTCCCGACGACACCCCAACCCGATTCCACATCAAAAGGAAGTATTTTCGCACCGAGTTCTTCGGCTATCCAAGCCACATTTTCCTCATCCTCCAAAGCATTCAGCGTACAAGTACTGTACACCAACAGCCCTCCCGGCTTCAACGAAGGCCATACATCACGCAAAATCTCACGCTGACGGTCCCGGCACATCCGCACAGCCTCCATGCTCCACCCCGTCACGGCATCTTCTTCTTTCCGAAACATCCCCTCACCGGAGCACGGTACATCGGTCACCAACAGGTCGAAAAAGTCCGGCAAGCGGGCAAAATCCTTTGGGTAACTGTTTGTCACTATCACATCGGGATGTCCCCACTTCGTCAGATTCTCCAGTAAAACCTGAGCACGTGCCTTAACGGGCTCGTTGGATACCAGCAGGCTACCCTCCGGCAGACATGAACGAATATGGGTAGACTTGCCCCCGGGCGCAGCACAAAGGTCGAGTGCTACCACCGGACGAGTCACATAACGGCGTAAGATTTGCCCCAAAAACATGGAAGCCGCCTCTTGTACATAATAGGCACCGGCATGAAACAACGGGTCGAACGTGAACGGAGGGCGTTCGCTCAGGTAGCATCCTTCTCCGGAGGCCCAAGGCACCGAGCCATCTACCCCATTCAAATCTTCCGCTAAAAGACCGGACCATACGGCCTTGAACGGGTTCAGCCTCACACTTACGGAAGGGTCTTCATCCAAAGCTTGGGCAAAACGTGCATAACGCTCCGCACCGAGCAAACGTCGGGCATAGTCTTTAAACTCTTGAGGTATATCAGATCGTGTCATGTCGTATCATTTTATGAGGATAAAAGTAGGCAAAAAAAATGGGGCGAACAACAAAATCGGACGGATTTTCATTTGCTTCTGCGCTCGCCTTTCGCTATCTTTGTACATTAAATCAAACCGCTTATCACATGAAACGCCCTATATTTCCCGTCATACGGCTCAAAATATGGCTTTGCCTTTTATGGGCTTGTCTCTCACAAAATATTACCTTGGCACAAAATGGCATCACAGTCTACTCAGATACGGTGTCGGCTCTGGAAGACGTGGCTGACGACAGCACATGGAATGCTCCTCCATCGGTTTACTCCCACACATTTTCTCTCATGGAAGACTTGGGAAACGAAGGGATTTTGGACTTCTTATCCGGACTTCTCGGAATTGGCGGCGTGCTCCTTACGGTACTTACCGTAATCCTGTTCCTCATTCCTGTCCTCCTCGTACTTTTGGCCGTCTACCTGATATACCGTTCTCATCGTGAAAAGAACATGAGAATAGAAAGATCCGCGTATGACTCGGAAAAACGGACGGTAGACGAAGATAGGAGAAACCAATTGCTCAAACAATCTGCCATCAAGAATGCCTGTTGGGGCGTAGGGCTTATCGTCATTGAATGGATTATCGACTTCACCGACCTGTTGTATGTCGTGGGTGTAGTCATGCTCTGCATAGCCGCCAACGATTGGCTGACCACCCTTATCAAGAAGAAAAAAGAATAAAACAATATTAAGCATGAAACAATATCTCGACCTGTTACACAGAATACTGGAGGAAGGCGTGGAAAAAAGCGACCGTACGGGTACGGGTACCCTCAGTGTATTCGGCCATCAGATGCGGTTCAACCTCGAAGAAGGATTCCCGCTGCTTACCACAAAGAAGTTACACCTGAAATCCATCATCTACGAACTGCTCTGGTTCCTGCAAGGCGATACCAACGTGAAATATTTGCAGGAACACGGCGTAAGGATCTGGAACGAATGGGCGGACGAGAACGGCGACCTGGGACATATTTACGGGTATCAGTGGCGTTCGTGGCCGGACTATAAAGGAGGATTCATAGACCAGATACAAGAGGCTGTGGATACCATCAAACACAATCCCGATTCGCGCCGTATCATCGTCAGTGCATGGAACGTCGGCGATCTCGGGAACATGAACCTGCCTCCCTGCCATGCTTTTTTTCAGTTCTACGTGGCTAACGGGAAATTGAGCCTCCAGCTCTACCAGCGTAGTGCGGATACGTTTCTCGGCGTTCCCTTCAATATTGCATCATACGCCCTGTTGTTAATGATGATGGCACAAGTGACGGGACTGAAAGCAGGCGACTTCGTGCACACGTTAGGAGACACACACATCTATAAGAATCATCTGGAACAAGTGAAACTACAACTCACCCGGGAACCTCGTCCCTTGCCTCGCATGAAGCTCAATCCGGACGTGAAAAGCATCTTCGACTTCAAGTTCGAAGACTTCACATTGGAAGACTATAATCCTTGGCCGCACATTGCCGGTGCGGTTTCCGTATAACCCTCTAACCATCCCGACATGATATCCGTTATCGTAGCTATTGCACGCAACCGTGCCATCGGTTTTGAAAACCGCTTGCTGTACCGGCTTCCCGACGACCTGAAGCGCTTCAAGGCACTCACCACCGGACATACCATCATCATAGGGCGCAAGACGTTTGAATCCTTTCCCAAAGGAGCGTTGCCCAACCGGCGTAATATCGTGCTGAGTAAAAACAAAGCAGCCGTCTTCCCCGGTGCGGAAACATTCAGTAGCTTACAAGAAGCTCTGTCACATTGTAAGGAAGAAGAAGAGATATTCATCATCGGCGGTGAAAGTGTGTACAAAGAAGCCCTGCCACTCGCCCAAAAACTATATCTCACGGAAATAGAAGACACGCCCCAACAAGCGGATGCTTTCTTCCCGCCCTTCGACATCCGACTATGGGAACTCATACAAAGTTCCCGACATGATAGGGACGAAAAACATCAATGCCCTTTCTCCTTCAAAGATTATCAGAGAAAGAGCCACCATTGATACCCCTAAGAAATTCCGTCTCAAACGAAGAATCGTATAAAATAACAAGACCTAAAAAGAAAGGAAAAGAGGTTGTCTGCCTTCCCGACATGACAACCTCTTTTCCTTTCTCCCCATTATTCTTCTTCCTCCACTTCTACATCCATATTCTCCGTGCTCCCCTTCTTATTCTTTATCTCAGGAATCGGCATCTGCCGGTTAATGGCCTCATGAAAAGAAATAATGGTTTCGGAGCGTTGCAAGCCCAAAGGCTGTAACTTATCATGGATGATACTCAACATGTGGTGGTTGTTCCGGGCGTAGATTTTGATAAACATGTCATAATCACCAGTTGTATAATGACATTCCACCACTTCCGGAATGTTTCTCAGCTCCTCTACCACGCGATCGAAATCTGAAGGATCTTTCAGAAAAAGCCCCACGTAGGCACAAGTCTCATAACCGATTCTTTCCGGGTCCAACACATATTGTGAACCTTTCAAGACCCCTAAGCGCGTCAACTTCTGTATGCGCTGATGAATCGCGGCACCAGATACATGACAAGCACGAGCCACTTCCAAAAAAGGAATACGTGCGTTGTCGGCAATTAGTTTCAGAATCTGCTCGTCAAGAGCATCCAAATTAGCAATCCCCATAATCTATTCGTTTATTTATTGCAAAAATAAAGAAAAAACAAAGACCTTGGTATAAATCCATAAAAAAACGGCATTTTCATAATGAAAATACCGTTTTTTAATGATTTCTCTTTATCAATTTCGCTTTGCAGCAGAATAATTGATCTTTAAGGCCCACGACTTACGTAAAACCTGTTTGATATCGGTAATAATACCCATCTGCGTATGTTGATCTACTTTCATAGATACAGTCTGGGCAGCCTGGTCTGTCATTCTTGTACGTTCCTCCGCAATGAAGTCCATCACCTCGGCTGGCTCCGCAAATCTATCATTCAACTGGATTCTCGTACCCGAACCCATTGCAGCCCTTAATTGGTCTGTCGGAGGCCCTACATAGATGAAAGAAACCGCAGATTTCTTCTCCAACTTCTCCAATTCCGTACCTGTAGGCACCGTAAATTTCACTTTCAAGGTAACTTCACGCATGGTCGTTACAATCATGAAGAAGAACAAAATGGTAAAAATCAAGTCAGGAAGTGAAGATGTATTCAATTCCGGCATTTCTCGGCTTCCGCCTCTACTAAATCGTCCCATTAGTCTGTCCCTCCATAATTTTTAGGTTCTGCCTCGGAAATCTTCTGCGGATAGTATTCGCGAATGGCAGCCTGATGCTCATCATCCAAAGCCCCATAAAGTTTCCCGAACTTGGCTTTACTCAACTCGTCTCTCAACTCATTGTATGCACGAACCAACTCGTTCTGAACCTGAAAATACACATTATAACTTGTCCCTCGGTCAGTCTGTACGGAAACCACATGCTTGTCCGTCACCGCACATACTCCCAACAAAGGAATATTCTTGGCATGTTTCTCAGGCAGGTTAGGACTGTTGTTCTCGTTCTTCACGAAATCTTTCACTCTATCGCACAACTGGTCGATCTCGATGAAATCCCCCCCACACATGAGTTGCCCCGCTGCATTGACTTTAACCATCAACACGTTTCTCTCTTTCACGTCTATCTGAGCTTCGTTTTGTTCATCTTCAGGCGGCGGCGGCAAGCGTCTTGCCAAACCGGAATCCGTATCCATTGAAGTTGTCACAAGGAAGAAGATAAGCAATATGAAAGAAATATCCGCTGTTGAACTGGCGTTCAATCCAGGTACTTTTCTTTTTTTTCTTGCCATTTCCTACTCTTAAATTAGACGTTTTTATTTCTTTTTCTTCATTACACCAGACATGTTAAAGACAACTGCAACAGTAGTCAATAACAACATGATATAAATCGATACCAAGAACATATCAGTTACGGTAACCATAGTGGCAGATGTCACAGTTCCGTCCGCTGCCGTAAAATCGGTCTCGTTCAGGTTACAAACCCAACCTACCACTAAAGAAACTACCAAAAGGGCAAAAGAAACAGCACTAATCTTAGCCCCCGGCACACCGCTGATGTCGCCTCCCTTGGAACCCATGGAAATCTTAATGCCGCGAACGACACTCCAAAGCGCCAACAAGCAAGTTACGGCAAACATACCGTACATCAGCCACATTAAACCTTCCGTACAAACAGGAGCGTTATAATCTCCTACGGGATTATCATATCCATATCCAAAGAATGCCGCGAAAAACAATACGATGATTGCAAAGCAAGCATACAGGACATAATATGACGTCATATATTTCTTTGCTGCCATATTGCTAATTATTTTTTCAAGTTATACTTCATACACATGTCAAGCAAAGAAATAGTAGCTTCTTCCATGTTAGAAGTGATTTCCTCAATCTTAGAAAGGATATAGTTATAAAATACCTGCAATACCAATGCAACGATAATACCGAAGATTGTCGTAATCAAGGCCACCTTCATACCACCGGCAACGATAGTCGGAGAAATATCACCTGCCTGCTGAATCTGGTCGAAGGCCATCACCATACCGATCACAGTACCCAAGAACCCGAGTGACGGTGCCATAGCAATAAACAAGGTAATCCAAGAGCATCCTTTTTCCAAATAGCCGGCCTGCACGGCACCATAAGCCGTAATAGAACGCTCTACATCCTCCACACCGTCATCGAAACGCATCAAGCCCTGATAGCAGATAGAAGCAATAGGACCGCGAGTGTTACGGCAGATCGTCTTTGCACCTTCAACATCACCTGCATTCAGTCTTTCCTCAATCTGAGCCATCAATTTTTTAGAATCGATTTCAGCCAAGCTCAAGTAAATGATACGTTCAATACAGAAAGCAAGACCCAAAACCAATGCAATAGCAACCAAAGACATAAAGCCTGCATCACCTTCGATAAACTTTGTCTTCAATTCTTTATGCATACTAGTTTCTTCTACTACTGCAGGAGCTTCAGCTTCGTCTGTAGCAGGTGCAACTTGTTCTGACTGTTCGGGAGCTGCTGTTGCAGTAGAATCCTGAGCCATAGCTGCTTGAGTCATTCCGAATGAGAGGACACCCATTACGGCAAGAATCGCAAATAACTTTTTCATTGTGTGTCTAAATTTTTAAGATTAATTAATTGATAATTTAAATTTAATAGTTTGCGGAGAAAACGGGATTCGAACCCGTGATACGCT
>ERZ780128.451-NODE-451-length-16312-cov-4.742511_pt1 | contig 16312 bp, 13 predicted proteins | sample MGYA00511170_ERZ780128 | MGnify/ENA primary metagenome ERZ780128 (study PRJEB29588, sample SAMEA1970465) | human gut metagenome | biome: human gut; feature: human-associated habitat; material: faeces | place: Denmark | collected 2008/2010 ...
ATTAACTTCATATTTATTTAATTACTTTATACCTGTTAATACTATATTATAATCTGCAAAAATCTTCGGTTTTCCGGTGGATTCGTCCAATGTGGCCCCTTTTTCAAAGCGAGTATACGCAAAATTCCGCTTCCTTCCTCACCTGCCGTGAAGCAGACGTCTCTATCGGCCAGGACATCGACTATAATAAAACCTCATTTCTGCCGAATGGTGGAAGTGAGGGATATGGGGGAAATAAGGGCTTTTGAACACAAGATCTGGAGAAATAGAGCCGCCCTGACGTACTATGGAAAGTTCCGCCCGAATGGTTTCTTCCGGCTTCCGACTGATGAGGGTGCGTTCGTATAGCATCCCGTCCATCTGGTCGCGGAGTTTGCGGACACTCCACCTCTCAGCAGCCGCCATTGTTACGTAGAACTCCCGGGCCAGGTCATCATCAACTGGGAGTACCTCCAGAAAAGCGGACCATGGCAATTGTGTCGACAGTGTTGACACAATTTGGAAGTCACTGAATTCGCGGGCGAACTGCATCATTCGGTGAAGATTCCTGGAATTGAAATCCTTGCCGTACAGTTCCAGCAATTGTGCGGACAGCTTTGACACAATTGCTTTGCCATACTCGGCCCTTTGGTCGTGCAGGACCTCCTTATTGATGCGCTCTCCGATATGCCAGTACATCAGCGTCAGTTCACTATTGACGCTGATGGCCACCCGTTGGCGGGCCGCCTCGATGATCTGGCAAACATCCTTGAACAATCCAGCAGGAAAACTGATGCTCATATCTTTCTGGCTCATAGGCTCTCATAATTCGGACATACAAAGATAAGCATTCTTTTCCACAAGGGTCCTATGAATTGTACGATGTAACACTGGGTAGATATCGGATTATTCCGTTTACACAAAATCACCGAGAAGTGTAATTATCTTTAGTTCTATTTTGATCAATGCTACGTTAAAAATTTCAAGAACGCAGTGATACACAGTCACTTACGTATATAATAGCCCGTCAAGGGGTACTTTACAGCACCCAGCTTTCTGTCGGTGATGTCAAAGTGCTGCTGCACAATGTTGCAATGGTCGAACGATTATTTTCCATGTTTGGAAACAGACCAAACTTGAAGATAAATAACACTGATTTCAAAGATATATTATTCTACGGCGTTTGCGCCGCGGTGTAAAACTTATAAAATTACCGAACTATTGCGAAATAGAAGATATGAATTACAGTCTTATGATAATTCCCGATGTGGCGTCGAGAGTAAGGACGTCGCCCTTTCCGGTACGTTTGTATCTGCCCTTTCCGATGGATGCGACAGGATTGACGATACCTTTCACTCCCTCTGTCATTGACCTGTAGGAACTTACCTCGTCATTGAGTGTCAGGCTCTTGCGTGTTCCTGTCGGGTTCAATGCCATGAGGATGGTCTCCTTGCCGTTGCTTCTTAGATAAACCATAGGGTAAGGCTGACTTTCATTGAAAACCGGAATGAACTTGCTGTCGGCCCAGAGCGCTTCGCTGCTCTTTCTTAGGGCGATGAGCTCGCGGGTCCAGTTTAGGATGGATTCGGGGTCCTTGTCCTGGGACTCCACTGTGATTTCACCCTTTGCGATAGGCTTCACTTTGCCTGCCTCGAAATTCTTTTTCCAGTCGAGATACTTCGGATAAGATGTTGCAGGTGACCACTCTGTGCAGACCGGGAGGTAGAGTTTGTCAGGAGAGCATGTGCTGAATCCTGCCGTCTCGCCGGAAGTCCACTGCATCGGAGTCCTGGCACCTGAACGCTCCTTGCCGTTATGGTTTGCACCCTCCACATTAGGCAGGTCCACGAGAGAACGCATACCGATTTCATCACCATAATAGAGAATAGGCATCGGCATTGTCAATACCCATGTCAGCATGACTTTCAGCTGGTCAGGGGTGTTGCGGGCTCCCATGTTGATTCTCAGGTGGTCGTGGTTGCCGGTGATTGTCGCGAAATATCCCATTGTCTCGGTACTCTCCAGGCAGTCTGTAAAGTAGTCATAGTACTCTTTAAGCATCTCTGCGGCAGTTGTCTTGCTGTCGATCTTGTTCTCAGGCCATGCATTGCCATAGAGGTCCTTGACTGAAGGCTGTCCGCCGTTCAGGGAGAAATAGCTTCCGCCGTCAGCCTGATGCTTTCTGTCGAAATACATGCGGCGGTTGTGTGCCTTCGTGCCGTTGAGGTCCATGTCAATGTTATAACCCGCTGCCAGACAGTATTTTGGAGAGCCCCACTCTGCCATCAGCACATGGTCAGGATAATTCTTGTCAGACCATTCGCGGATTTCCCTCCACAGATTCATGATTTCCTTCTTGTCCTTGTCATTCTTCACAAGGCTGTTTGCCATATCCACGCGGAATCCGTCGACACCCTTTCCGTACCAGAAAGCGATGATGTCCTTCAGCTCCTGGCGTACTGCCTTAGGGCCCGGTGCATCCACGCCCTGCTCCCATGGACGGGACGGGTCAGGATTCGCATAACCATAGTTGAGGGAAGGCTGGCAGGCATAGAAGTTCTTCATATAGAACTTGTTCCTCGGATACTCGCTCTTCATCCACTTACCGATGGTGTTTTGCATATAGTTAGGGTCCTTCAGCATTGTCTCCAGATCTCTCTCAGCCTTCGCATCCGGCAGGCGGTCAGACCATATATAATAGTCGGAATACTGGAGATTTGTGTCCTGGGAACTCTGGATGAACCAGGGGTGCTTGTCCGAAGTGTGGCCTGCAACCAGATCCAGCATCACTTTGATTCCCTTTGCGTGGGCCTTTTCTATAAGTTCGACCATGTCGTTGTTCGTGCCGAAGCGCGGATCGACGCGGTAAAAGTCAATGACATCGTAGCCGCCGTCAATCCATCCTGAGACGAAGAGGGGATTGAACCAGATAGCCCTTACTCCCAGACTCTCAATGTAGTCGAGTTCTGAGATGACTCCCCGGATATCTCCGATTCCGTTTCCGTCAGAATCCTTGTAAGAAGACGGATAGACCTGATAGATGACTCCGTCGCGGAGCCATTCCGGGCCTCTTGTCCATGTCTGTTCGAAACTTCCCGGTGCCGGCTGTGCTGACATCATCGCGCATCCTAGCATTGATGCGGCAAAAATTGCAAACTTTTTCATTTTATGAGTTATTGTGTATTAATGTTTTTGTTTCGCTATGTATTATGTGTTTCATGCGTCTCCTTTTGCAAAGATACGAAAAAAGATTCATAGCGGATATACCTGCCTGCATTGACATTGACTTTTCTCTTTTCTCTTTTCAATAAAGAATTGGTAATGTTGAGTAAAAAAACATAAAAGATTTCAAAATGGGATATTTTGTCTATCTTTCGAAAAATAAGATACAATAATTCTATACAGATATGAGAAGACTTGTTTTGATGGCCGTAATGGCATTGTTTTCTGTGATTCTGTCGGCACAAGTGAAGCATGGCAGCGAATTTGAAGTCGGTGCCGGAGTCTCAATTTATGGCATAACCGGCTATGTCGGTGGACTTTCCAGAAATGCAGGTCCGACAGCGTATCTTGGATATGGCTATAGGTTTCATGATAATTTCGATGCTTTGTTCCGCGCCTCCTACAAGAACGGCAATGTCAAGGGTTGGACACAACACAGCGAAAACCCGACATATGTCAATACCAAATGTAATCAGGTCGAAGGAATGCTCGGCGTCGATTATGTCATATTGCCAAGCAAACTGGTTCGTCCGTTTGTCGGTGCAGGAATCGGTGGCGGAGTATTGTTCAAGAAAATGGAAAACACGAGCTACAGCGATGCTTACGGCATAGTAGGACCACACTTTGGCGTTTCGATATGGCGCTTCCGTCTTTCGGTGGACCTGTGTTATGCCTTCGATGCCGAATATGGATTCGAGTCGGACATGTCGTCCAAGACATTTACCCTAGGCTTTCTGTTCTGACAGTCTCTAGTGCAAAGCACATTATTACACACAATGACATGAATCATTTTCATAAAAATGAATTCATGTCATTGTCGATTAAAGACTTGATATAATTCAGTGATATTTTTGCTTTAAACCATAAATATAAGAAGAAAAATCCTGTTTTCCGTACCATCTAAAACGTTTTCCCAGTACAAAGCGCCTCCACAAACACATTCTGTACTGGTTAAAACGTTTTCGCGGAACAAAATGCCCCAGCATTTCTACCTGAATCTTGTATGCCGACCAGTTTCTTAGTCTTTAAGATTCTTTTTTACAGTAACCATAAAACTGGTACTCAGCAGGCCATTTCCATATCTATAATTCAATGTTATGCGAGCTTTTCCTATCTTGCCGGGAGCAACCAAATTGAGGTCCTGATCGACTGTAGCGATCAGCGGATCGGCAGAAATAACTGTAATCTTGCTCTTGTCCAAGGTGAAATTCGTCTCAATGTCAGATTCGATGTTGATTTTTTTGGACAATGACAAAATCACCATATATGACGTTTTTTTCATCGTCATCTTGACATCATCAACTTCGACAGGACAGGTTGCAAATTTTCCCTCCAACATAGCCCGTATTTCGGCACTGCCGGCTGCGACAGCCGTCACCTTGCCTTCCGCATTCACGGTAGCGACACTCTCATTGGTACTTAACCATTTTATATTCTGATTTGTAGCATCACTTGGCTGCACATGCGGAATAAGAGAATATGTATCTCCGGCAGGCAATTTCAATGAAGACGGTTCTATAGAGATTCCGGTCACCGGAACTTCCTTTTTCTCTACAGTGATCTCACATGACGCGCTGAACTCACCGTCTTCGGTCTTTACTGTAACCGTGGCCTTTCCTGCCTTTCTTGCCTCCACATAACCCTTGCTGCCGCCCGATGTGCTGATCACGCTGACAACATCAAGATCACTGGTCCACCATTCCACATTTTTATTGGTCGCATTTGCAGGCTCTACCGTAGCTGTAAGTGTTCCTTTATCCCCTTCACGAAATGTCATAGACGCAGCACTCAACTTGACGCCCGTCACAGCGATAACCTTCTTGTTCACAGTCACCTTGCATGACGCACTGAATCCGCCGTCATTGGTCTTCACGGTTATCGTCGCCTTTCCTTCCCCGACAGCAGTCACGGGGCCCTCCTGACTTACGGTAGCCGCACTTTCATTATCGCTTTCCCACACGACACTCTTGTCCGTAGCATTCTCCGGCATCACGGTAGCAACCAGGGTCTCAGTCTCTCCTTCAATGAGAGTGGTCGATGTCTTGTTCAATCCGACTTTTGTCACCGACACGCTTTTATCCTTTTCCTTTTTGCAGGAATAGGTGATAATCAATGATATGCTCAGAAGGATTGTAAATAATGCAAAAAATTTATTTTTCATGGTTATTACTTTTTAACTCCGCCAAATGTAGGATTATCAGAGCCCCAATCCAAACAAATCATCTACGTAATTTTACGTATTTTTTGCTTTTCTATACGAAAAATCACCATATCCGTCCCAAATCCGACAAAATGCGCCCAAGTTCAGCGGTCTTTCGGCATCGCCTTCTCCTTAAGGAAATTTTTGTCATGTAAAATCATTAGTGTCCGGTAAAAAATCATAAAAGTTCTTTGAGAATATTGGAAGTTAGGTAGTTACAAAGGTTTTTAGTGTGCGCTGATTCCCACCCGAATCAGGCATCCAGTCAGATGCCATCGGCTATATGGCAGGTCAACTGACAATGGGGAAGTATCCTGACAAGATGCTCCGGCATTATGGATTTCGAAAAAAATACTTATCTTTCGGGGACAAAGATAATACTATGACTAAAGTTATAAGCGGAAAGGAACTTTCCATCAAACTGAAAGCGGAGATGGCTGCACAGGTCAGCACATTCCCTGAAAAATATGGCCGCGTGCCTCATCTGGTAGTGATTCTGGTAGGAGAAGATCCGGCAAGCCAGTCATACGTGAAAGGCAAGGCAAAGGCCTCCGAAGTGGTCGGAATACACAATACCACTATTCTGAAACCGGCTGACATCTCAGAGAAAGAACTGCTTGATCTGATAGCTGAACTCAATGCTGATGATACTGTCGATGGTATTCTGGTCCAGCTCCCGTTGCCTGACCATATCAATGAAGACAATGTGATCGCATCCATTTCCAAAGATAAGGATGTCGATGGATTCCATCCTCTCAATGTTGCCGCATTGTGGCAGAAACAGCCTTGCACAGTACCATGTACTCCTATGGGCATCATCAGGATGCTCGAGGAAGCAGGCGTGGAGATCAAGGGCAAGCGTGCTGTCGTAATAGGAAGAAGCCAGATTGTAGGTCTTCCTGTAGCCAAACTCCTTCTCGACAGAAATGCAACTGTCACCATCTGTCACAGCCGTACCGCAGACCTTCCTGCAGTAACACGTGAGGCAGAGATTCTGGTCGTTGCCATCGGCCGCAGCAAGTTCGTCACCAAGGATATGGTTACACCGGGCACAGTTGTCATTGACGTAGGTGTGAACCGCGATCCTGAAACGGGAAAACTCTGTGGAGACGTGGATTACGAGGCAGTTGCACCATTGGCATCAGTGATTACTCCTGTGCCTGGCGGTGTGGGTCCAATGACCATCACATGCCTTATGGAGAACACTATCGAACTTTTCCTCCGAAAGATGAACAAATAGAGTTTCAGGGGCGCTTGCAGGTAGTCGGCTGATTATCAGTCATTGCCGCCGCGCTTGTTGAAATCTCTGCGGATTGTTGATAACTTTTCCGCAGAAATTCCTTTGATAAGGAGTGACGATTTTATAATTTTGCAAACCATTTTCGGGAGTCCGAGGGTGGTTTGCAATTTTTAATATTTATAAATATGGATGTCTATAAGACTAACGGCTCCTACGAAGAGTACGATAGGGAAAAGCTGATGAGAGGTATTCACGAGGCCTACAAGTCTGCAGGTGAAGTGTGCCCGGAGGCTGTGGTGGTGTCAATTGTCGATAATCTGTACATATATGACAAGATTGCCAGCAAGGAAATTCGCCGACAGGTCGAGGAGTCATTGATGTCCATAAACAAGAAGGTCGCCGTCGCCTACATTGAAAAATTCGATGCCGGCATGGACCTCCGCAAGAAGCGCGATTTCATCCGAGACTACATCAAGGCTTCGAATGCCGCGACCGGTTCTAAGTTTGATGCCAATGCCAATGTCACCCGTAAGAATATCGTGACCCTCGGGCAGGAACTCTACAAGGAGAACAATATCAAGCAGAACCGCTATATAATGAAGGACAAGATCAAGGCGATGTATAGCAAGCGTCTGGCTGACCAGTATATCGAGGATCTTGAAAGTCACGTTCTTTACAAGCATGACGAGAGCGGCACACCGGGATATCCGTACTGCGTCGCCATTACCATGTACCCATTCCTTGAAAGCGGACTGAAGGAACTCGGCGGCGTGTCCGTGGCACCTACCGACCTCAAGTCATTCTGCGGTGAGTTCATAAATCTTGTCTATTCTATTTCGTCCCAGTTCATGGGTGCCGTGGCTACTCCTGAATTCCTGATGTACTTCGACTATTTCATCAGAAAGGACTACGGGGACAATTATCTCGAGCGTCTCGGTGAGGTGGTGGAAAACAATGTCAAGCAGCGCACCCTCGTGAAAGTCATTGACAATTATTTCCAGCAGGTTGTCCACTCTATGAACATGCCGGCCGGAAACCGCGGATACCAGACGGTCTTCTGGAACATAGGATATTTCGACAAACCGTATTTCCAGGGTGTGTTCGGAGATTTCCGTTTCCCTGACGGCACGGCTCCGAAGTGGGAGACATTGTCCTGGCTCCAGAAGCATTTCATGAACTGGTTCAACGAGGAGAGGAATGACTATATCCTTACTTTCCCAGTCGAGACCATGGCTCTCCTTACCGACGGCGGAGACGATTATGCGGACAAGGAATATGCTGACTTCACAGCTGAAATGTGGTCCAAGGGACATAGCTTCTTCTGCTACATTTCCAACAGTCCGGACAGCCTCTCAAGCTGCTGCCGTCTGCGTAACTCATTGAAAGACTTGGATAATACAGACGAGGAGCACAATCATACCACCCATCAGTATTCTATGGGAACCGCCTCCGTGGCTACCGGTTCGAAGTCAGTCATGACCATAAACCTGAACAGGCTTATCCAGATTGCTGCAAGGAAGTTCTTCAAGCAGACTCAGGGCATTGACATTCCTGAAGGACAGCCGCTTCCTTCGGATTTGAAATACGACAGGGGTGAGTTGTACAAGGTCATCGACGCGGAAATCAGCGAGATGACCGGTCGTGTCCACAAATACCAGACAGCTTTCAATGCTATCATTCTCGATTTCCTGAAGGCTGATATGCTCGATGTCTATAAGGCAGGTTTCATCGACATGCGCAAGCAGTATCTTACTGTCGGCGTCAATGGCCTTACAGATGCTGCCGAGTTCCTCGGTCTGGAGATTTCTCCGAATGAGGGATATCGTGAGTTTGTCAATACCATTCTCGAGACTATCAATATTTCCAACAGGAAGGACAAGACCCGCGAGACTATGTTCAATACTGAGTTCGTCCCGGGCGAGAACCTGTCAGGCAAGAACTATAAGTGGGACAAGAAGGACGGTTTCTTCGTTTCTCCAAAGCACAATATGTATAGTTCATACTTCTATAATCCTGAGGATGAGGGACTTTCCATGATTGACAAGTTCAAGCTCCATGGAGAGGATTATGTGAAGTATCTAGACGGCGGCTCGGCTCTCCACATGAACATTGCCGAGCATCTGAGCAAGGACCAGTACAGGCAGCTGCTCAATGTTGCAGCCCATTACGGTACGAATTATTTCACATTCAACTGCCGCAATACCGTCTGCAATGACTGCGGATATATCAGCAAGGATACATTGACAGTGTGCCCTAAGTGCGGAAGCAAGAATTTGGATTACCTCACCCGCGTCATCGGCTATCTGAAGAGGGTTTCTTCTTTCAGCGAGATGCGCCAGGAGGAGGCGGAGCACAGATATTACGCTGAGGATTGTCAATGATAAAGTACGTGCCGGAGATGACCAGTGTCGTGATGGAGGAAATTCCTGACAAGGTGACACTGGCTGTGGATATCTCGAATTGTACCGGACTGTGTGAAGGCTGCCATTCCCCGTTTCTCCGTACCGATATCGGACTGGAGCTGACGCCGGAAAGGGTAGAGTCAATGCTGGCAGACAATTTCGGTGTGAATTGTTTCCTTTTCCTCGGTGAAGGCAATGATCATCAGGCTCTTATGTCATTGGCTTCTTATATCCGATCATCGCATCCATCACTGGCCTTGGCCATTTATTCGGGAAGGGAAAAAGTCGAAGATGAGGTGTTTCAGGCTTTTGACTATGTCAAGGTAGGGCCTTATCGCCCTTCTTGCGGACCTCTGAACAATCCATCCACGAATCAGCGTCTGTATCACGTGATGCGCAAGTCTGCCTGCCTGCCTGCTTCCGGTGACTCCGGCTATGTCCTGGAGGACATCACCTCACGGTTCTGGCACAAAGGCATTGACCCTCTCCTTACTTCAAAATAGCCTTGATGGCTTTTGCCAGTCTTCCGTCAGGGTCGGAGAAGTGGTTTCCGGGGTTTATTTCGAAGTCGTGCGCGATTCCGGTCTTGTCGAGGAATGAAAGAACCTGCTCCGTGCAATCTCCCACTCGGCTCATGACGGGATGTTTCGTGTTGCTTTCGTTGTCGCCCAATGAAAGATATACATAATCAGGCTTTCTCAGGATCTTGTGAGTGTTCATGAAGTCGATGAAACCGGGGTACCAGAATGAGGCTGACCCGCATCCGACTCTGTGGAATACGTCTGTCTTCCATTGGCTCCAGAATGCGAACAGCCCTGCCAATGAATATCCTGCAATGGCATTGACAGAACTCGGGTGAGGCAGGCTTCTCTCCACTTCCGGCATTATCTCGTCCAGGAGTTTTCCGAGGTGTTCTTCAGCATTGCCGTTGAACATCGGCAGTCCCTTTCTGACTCCCGGTGCGGGCCATGGTGTCAGTTCGCCTTCGAAGTCGAAGTCGTGTATGGATACGAGGTTGAATTCAGGGCATCCCATTTCTCTGCACCTGTTCCATACGTTGTGCCCGTCTCCGGCTACCGAGTGGATATAAACCGTCGGGAGGCTTCTGTCAGCCGCGCCTTTCCATATTGTCGTTTTCATGTTTTCTCGTGTTGGGAATTGTGTCAGGTTTTTCGCCGCAAATTTCGAGCCTGCAAGTGGGCTGAACACTTGCAGGTATCATTGACCTTGGCGCGAAGAAAGGTGAACCTACAGGGCCCACATGTAAGTTCCATCCCAGTAGTCCTTGAACTCTATGGTCTTGACGGTCTTCTTCGATGTGAACACATGTTTTCTTACAGGTGTGTACCATTCGGCTTTCACATATACTGTCTTGCCGGTATATCTGTCCATGATAGGGAGGAATTCCCACATGCCGCCGATGCGCGGACCTGTAACCCACACTCTTTCCCCCGGAGCGTAAGTCTGGAATGTCGAATAGCCTTCGGACGGGCCTGTGTAAACGCAACCTTTAAAGTCGCGTCCGGCTCCTTCTCCCCATGCTCTAACCTGATACCAGCCGAGCTGATGTGCATGTGTGCATTTTTCTGCCACGTCGATAGCTTGTTCGATGGAGCAGATTTCCTTAGGGCAGATGGTCGTGGACGTCTTGCCTTTGATCAGACCGAGTGCCTCCATGAAACTCATGGCCTCCTCTGCGGCAGGGTTGATATCTTTCTTGTCAATGTATTTGTCCAGTCCATTATCGAATTCCGTATAGGCATAGACACCTTGGTCCTCGATGTAACGCAATGCCTTGTAGAGGATTGCAGCCACATCCTGACGGGTGGCCTTGTCGCTGTCCGAAGCTGATGCCGAAGGAATTTCGTTGATTCCGAGAGCAGCGCATTTTGCCACGAACTTGTCGCCTGACTGTTTCTTGCCGAGTTTGATTTCACGGTCGAGAAGTTCCTCTACCAGACGTACGGCGAGAGATCTTACCTGAAGCAATGTCGCCTGTACGGTATAGTCTTTTCCGAGTACTTCGTCATCCAAAAGATCGTCGCACAAAGCGAAGTTTACCGAACTCTGGAAAGCAGTGCTCATCTTGGAGTCTGACTTGTATGGAAGGATGAACGTTCCCGGTTGCGTTGTAGTGGTAAGTCTTGCCTCTGTTTCGAAACCTTCTGCCTGTTCGGCCATGGCCTTCCTGAAGTCTTCATAGTTCATTTCAGTTCCGGTCGCTTTCCATGCGACTTTTGTAAAGTGCTTCTGTTCATATCCTTCTGACATGCCGCACCAGATGCAGCTGTACCACCATACGTGCTGTCCGGCGGAGTTTTTGCCTATATATGCCTGGTCATTGGCCAGAGGCTGTTCGAATATGTGCTGCGGATAATCAAAATCCGTATATTTTATCTCGAAAGTATGCGCGGAGTTATGCTCGCATTTTCCGCAAGTTTTGCATGAATAATAGTATGACGTGAAATTCTTGCATGAATAATCCTTGCAAATGTAGTCAGGGCCCGCTACTTTTTCCGTGAAGACATGATGCGTGCAGAAAGGTCTCGCTGCATCGGCTCCGGCTTTCTGGGCGGAAAAGACGTCACCCTGATATGTCTTTATCGTGAACAATATCGGGTATGACCAGGTTCTCCAGGAAACCATTTTCATTACATTGTCGGCTTCTGATTCCGGAATGAATATCGTTGCCCTTTTATTCTGGCACAGGTAGCTGTGATACGGATGGTAAATCTGTGTTGAATGATCCCTGTCACCTTGATAGGCACTACAGATGGTTCTGATGAATTCCGTAGCGTCCACTTTCGGGCTCAGCCATACTTCGCGGATATTGTAAGTTCCTTGTATGGAGTTGTTTACATCACCTGCTGCGCAACTTTGGATGAATTCACTGTCAGTATCCACTATTATCTTGGTCACGCGCATGGTATTCTGTCCCTTGAATTCTCCCGGATCGTTGGCATAGAATCGCGGATCATACGAATCGTTGATGACAATCAGCGGCCAAGGATTGATATCAGGGCTGAGAGCATTGGCCTCGTCGATGGAGTAGGCCTTGCGGGACCTGCGGTAAGAGTCTTTGTTCAGTTCATAATCTGATTTCATGTTCAGCGCGGCTTCTCTGTCAGATCCGGCCCCGCCTTCTCCTACGAAAACCCTCGTCTCTATATCTATGAAATATGGGGTGCTGGGCTTCACGTCCGCCTCTTTGCCATTGACGGTAATCTTGATTCTGCTCCCGTCGATGCCATAGTCATTGTTCTTGAAATAATAGTCGGTCTGGTATTTCCCGCTCGGATTTATCATCACCTTGAATACGGCTTTGTAGTCGAATCCGTCCCTGAACAGCATCTCTCCGCTGTCTTTCTCCACGAAATCGCCTATATAGTCCGCTTCAATTAGTTGGATTTCCCCGCTCGGCGCAAGATCCCCATACTCGGTAGTCGCCGAAGTCGGCTGCACCTCACGAGCGTCAAAAAGGTCCGTTCCCGGTTTCGGGACCGGAATGACCAGGTCAATGCTTTTGATTTTTGGTTTGTCTTGGGCCAATGTCGTCAGCGGCAGTAAGATTGCCGCCACCGACAACATTGGCATAAACACATATTTGGCTGTTTCTTTCGTAGTCATAGGGTGTCGTTTTTATTCGGTATCTACAAATTCAAGTCCTGCAGGATATACATACTGGTTGTTCTCCCATTTGACCTGCATGTAAGGGCAGGTCATCATGTCCGGGTAAATTTCCATAAGGAAGTCATCCTTCAGTTTGGAATTCAATTTCAAGTTCTTGAGGCTCTTGCAATTGTCGAATGTGAATTCTCCGATTTCCAAAACGTGTGAAAGGTCGAGGGAAACCACACCGCTGTCGGAAAATACATGGCTGCCGACTTTGGTTACACTGGCAGGAATGTTTATGGTAGTGAGTTTTGTGCAGTTCTCAAATGTTCCGTCTTTGATTTCCGTAAGGTTCTCGGGCAGAGTCACGCTCGTGAGATTTGTACAGCCGCTGAACATCTCATAACTTGTAAGTCCCACATAACGAGGAAGTTTGATGCTCTGGAGGCTGGTGCAGTTCTGGAAACATCCATGCAGTTCATCTATCTTGTCGCTCTCGAAAACGACTTTCTTCAGATTCTTGCAACCATAAAAAGCTGAACCCTGAATGATTTTCACCGATGCCGGAATCACAATCTCGCTGATGTCGGTCTCCCTGAGTGCGGCGTTCGATATTTCTGTCAATGTTGACGGCAGTTTGATGGATTTTATAGGTTTACCCCAGAAAATATCACCGCGCATTTCCGTGACAGGGATTCTCTTGCCTTTGTAATTGATATAGTCGGGCATGACGATGTCCTTGCCTGCTACAGCGGTGTTCACGGCCTCGGAAGCGAAGGCAAAACCCTTGCTTGCGTGGACTATGTAGATGATGCCGCCGATGTCAACGGTTGCTCCGGAAGCGTTCTCGCTTACGATGGTTCCGCTCTGGCTTGATCCCGAAGTGGAGATGCTTTGTTTTACAGGTTTCGGATCCCATTTGGTCATAGTTACCTTGGTAGCGTTCTCATATCCGCCATGTTTCTGGAAATACTCCTTTGTCTCGTCATTGATGAGTCCTTTGACAGTGAAAAACGGTGATATTGAGCTCTTTATGAGAGTCTTATACTTATCGCCCTCGAGAATGGACGCGATCTTGTCGTGCAATCCGTTTATGACCCATTGAGGAGATTCGCTGCCGTACTCGCTTCTGGCTTCTGCCATCAATTCTACAAGTTTGTTCAACTCGTTGGCACGTGCATAGAGTTCTCCTTCCACATTTTCATATCGCGCGTGTGCCGGAGTAAGAGTCTTGAAATATCCGTTTTTGAAGCAGTCATCCAGCAGGAGGAACTCATCCACCAGACTCTTATTGTTCAAGTTGAAGATGTTCGGCTGTTTTTCGGACCAGTTCACTTGGGCATCAGGGCTCTGGGGCGGCATGCTTGGTTTTACCGTAAGTGTTCCGTATGCTGCCTCCACAGGATATCCGAGCGGAGCGAAAAGTGCCGTGTGCTCATTTGGAAGTTTTACTGTAGGTGCCTCATCTTCCATTTCAGGAACATTTCCCATCGTTGCATCGTACTGCTTCTGAAGTGCCTTGTCCCTGTCGGAAGTCTTGCTTGCGGCGGGCTTCTGTGTGGTCGGTTTTTGTGTAGTCGGCTTGCTGCCGGTTGTCTGGTTCTTGACAGACTGGGTCGTCTTTACGATTTGTTTGCCGATTTTGTCTCCGAGGCTTTTGAGACCGTCTTTAAATGACTGGGCATCTGTACTTGGAATACTCACGAGGAATGCCGTGCATAGGATAAGAATGTTTGGGGTTTTCATTTGTGTTGTTTGCGTTTTTTATGCGGTTTTATTCGCATCGCCAAATCTGCGAAAAAATCGGAACTACTCTACTATAACGATGAAAAATCGGGTGTTGATGTTCTTGTCATGGGGTAATCCGGATAAAATTACGTATGAGGATTATGCCGGGAAGATCAATGACAAAAAAGCCTCGACTGAATTGACAGACGAGGCTAATATTTTGGGTTACATATCAATGTTTACCTTTTCGCGAGTTCGGAATCCAGGAAGATAAGACCGCTTTCGCCGCATCTTTCGATTTTGTTTACAATGGCATCGACAGAAGCCTCTTCCTCGACCTGCTCACGGACGAATCCCCAAAGAAAATCCTGAGTTGCTTTGTCGTTCTCGGCGGCAGCCACATCTACAAGGTCATCTATGAGTTTTGAAACGTGACGCTCATGATCTGCGACACTGGCAAAAACTTCTTTGACGCTGCCCCAACCGGAAGGAACGACATCAATCATGTTTACGCTAGCTTCACCGCCACGCTTTGCAAGATAGTTGGCAAGCCTTATGGCATGCTCCCTTTCTTCGTCAGATTGTTTGTGCATCCAATGTGCAAAACCATTCCAACCTTCTTTCTCGAAGTAGAAAGCCATCTGGAGATACAGATTTGAAGACCATAATTCAGCAGTAATCTGATCGTTTACCGCATTCTGTAATTTTTCGGTAATCATAATTACTAAAATTTAAAAACACTCAGTTCTTAACCGCCTTATTAAGGCGTTGTTACCTGAGGGCGTGCAACTTACATGCCATTCTTTCCGTTTTTTTCGCCATTGGTCATGGCTGACAATTTGTCCACTTTCTGCTGCCATATTGTTACTTCTGACGGCATTGGTCTTGTGCAAACCAAAAGTCAAAGTCATTGACATTTCGATTACCCTATACCGCGAAACTAAAGGCGACATCCGGGTCCTCTACAAAGGCGTCACCAATGTAAAATCGACTCGCATGTGACTGTGTTCCATACACTTGTCAAATTCGGAATTTGTTGCTTCCTCGCAATGAATTCCGAATTTGCGTTTCAATCCGATGCTGTATTTATGCTATTGTCAAGTAACAATATTTTGCTATTTTAGCAATAAATACTAATAATTGCACGTCACCAAAGACTAAAACTGGCACGTCGCTAAATACTAAATTTGATGCGCAAGCAAATACTGATATGGCAACACCTGGGGAATAATTAGCAGAGTCTTTGCAGGCTCTTAAAGAATTGCAGGACAAGGATAACAGTCTGGTGATATATGGCACAACACAATTGAGCAGAACTCATCGTGATCGGCTTAAGTTGAATGGTTGGCTACAAGAAGTTCTGAAGGGATGGTACATAGTAAGCGAGCCTAGTGAAGAAGGAGATACGACCGTATGGTATTCGTCTTTCTGGAATTTTATCAAGGCGTATTACAATAGAAAATATGGAAACCAGTGGGTGCTGAGTCCTGACAATGTTCGTGTTACAATGCCTGTGCTGTTCAAGCTGCTGGCAAATGAGCCGAGTGCGATAGTCAGGGGTCAGGGGGGAAAACCCTGTGTATTATGCATAGATTTTCTGTAGTCTAAAAAGGAAGTATTTTATGTCAGATATGGGGTCAAGTGGATTTTTTTGCGTTATTTCGGTGGTAATCTACACGTACTTTTTATATATCAACTCTTAACAAAACGGAGCATGTGCCCTAAGATCTTTCTGCGGACATAAGGAAACCTGTCCGTAAAGTCCGCCTTTCCACGGACAGGCCCAAATACAACTTGTCCGTAAAACCGGCCTTTTTCCGGACAAAAGAAGTGTCAGTCCATTTTGTCCGGATTAAAACGTTTCTTCACGGACAAACTGTATTTTCCTGATTTAGGTTGACTCTATTATAGAAATTATTACTGAAAAAA
>ERZ780128.472-NODE-472-length-15805-cov-4.862032_pt1 | contig 15805 bp, 10 predicted proteins | sample MGYA00511170_ERZ780128 | MGnify/ENA primary metagenome ERZ780128 (study PRJEB29588, sample SAMEA1970465) | human gut metagenome | biome: human gut; feature: human-associated habitat; material: faeces | place: Denmark | collected 2008/2010 ...
ATTCCAATTCTTTTTTTCATTCTGTCTCCATTCCTATGCCATCATTTCCACCAAACAATAGAATGCACGCTCTGCAAGCATTCTATTGTCATGAACAATAGAATACACGCTCTGCGAGCATTCTATTGTCATGAATCATAGCGGAAAAAGCCTGTAAAATCAAGCGTCAGTTCCTTTCCGCGAAATATCTGCAGATTTTTTCTCAGGAAACGGTAGATTTTTTCTTTCAATGCGTTATATAATTGTGTCAGAGTTTGTCGTGACGAATCCGTCACGATTTTTCAAGTAACTGCTACACTAAAGTTTACACAGGGAGTTTCTTATGAATATCGGTTTTGACAATCAAAAGTATCTGCAGATGCAGTCTGCCCATATCCGCGAACGAATTTCCATGTTCGGGGATAAACTGTATCTGGAATTTGGCGGCAAGCTGTTCGACGACTATCATGCGGCCAGAGTACTGCCCGGATTCGAGCCGGACAGTAAATTAAAAATGCTGCTCCAGTTAAAGGATCAGGCAGAAATCGTCATCGCGATCTCCGCCAGTGCGCTGGAAACCAACAAAACACGCCGTGATCTCGGTCTGACTTATGACCTCGAGGTGCTGCGTCTTACAGAAGCATTCCGCAATATCGGTCTTTACGTCGGAAGCGTTGTCATCACACAGTATGCCGGTCAGCCCGCTGCGGACCTGTTCCGCAAAAAGCTCGAAACCCTCGGCATCCGCTGCTATATCCACTATATTATTGAAGGTTATCCGACCAACGTGGAAAAAATCGTCAGCGAAGAAGGCTACGGCAAAAACGATTATATCGAAACCAGCCGTCCGCTCGTTGTCGTAACCGCACCCGGACCCGGCAGCGGCAAAATGGCTACCTGCCTTTCCCAGCTGTATCATGAGCATCTGCGCGGCGTCAACGCCGGCTACGCCAAGTTCGAGACATTCCCGATCTGGAATCTGCCATTAAAGCACCCTGTCAATCTCGCATACGAAGCAGCAACAGCAGATCTGAACGACGTCAACATGATCGATCCGTTCCATCTGGAAGCATATGGTGAGACAACGATCAACTACAACCGTGACGTTGAGATCTTCCCGGTTCTGGAAGCCATGTTTGAAAAGATCATGGGAAGTTGTCCGTATAAATCCCCGACAGATATGGGCGTCAATATGGCAGGCTATGGCATCATCGACGATGAAGTGACAAAAGAGGCCTCCAAACAGGAGATCATCCGCAGATATTACAACACGCTCTGCCAGATCCGTCAGGGAACGGCAGATAACGAGCAGAAGCTGAAGCTGGAGCTTCTGATGAAGCAGGCCGGCACTTCCATAGAAGACAGACCGGTTGTCAGCGCAGCCAAGATCAAAGCAGAGACAACGGGCGATCCGGCAGCAGCGATCCAACTTGCAGACGGCCGCATCATTACAGGAAAGACAAGTGAGCTTTTAGGTGCCACAAGTGCCATGCTGTTAAACGCATTAAAATCACTTGCCGGTATTGCGGACGATGTGCAGCTGATCTCTCCGACGATCATCGAACCGATCCAGAATCTGAAAACAGGACATCTGCACAGTAAAAACCCGCGCCTCCATACAGACGAAGTGCTGATCGCCCTTTCCATCTGCGCAGCAACGGATGAAACAGCAAAGGAAGCGATCGACCAGCTGCAGAATCTCGCCGGTACAGAGTTCCATTCCAGCGTGATCCTTTCACAGGTAGATATGAATGTTCTCAGAAAACTCGGCATTAATGTAACCTGCGAACCAAATTATGAATCACAGAAGTTGTATCATCGGTAAATATATGCTATGATGAGACGTGTGCAGGAAATATGGCACCATCAACGAGTAGATATCGTAACATTTTGAGCGAAGGTGCTCCCTTTGGGGGTAGTTTCGCTCTTTTTTATTTATTACAGGAGGAAAAAGAAATGGCAGTAAAATACGTATTTGTAACAGGCGGTGTTGTTTCCGGTCTCGGAAAAGGCATTACCGCTGCATCCCTCGGCCGTCTTTTGAAAGCACGCGGCTACAAAGTAACGATGCAGAAATTTGATCCTTATATCAATATCGATCCGGGCACAATGAATCCGATCCAGCACGGTGAGGTTTTTGTAACGGATGATGGTGTAGAAACAGACCTTGACCTTGGACACTATGAGCGTTTTATCGATGAAAGTCTGGACAAAAACTCCAATGTCACGACCGGAAAGGTATACTGGAGCGTTTTGCAGAAGGAACGCCGCGGTGATTACGGCGGCGGTACCGTACAGGTTATTCCGCATATCACCAATGAGATCAAGAGCCGTTTTTACCGCAACTTCACCGATGAGGAAACACGGATCGCCATTATCGAGGTCGGTGGTACGGTCGGTGATATCGAAAGCCAGCCATTCTTAGAATCCATCCGTCAGTTCCAGCACGAAGTCGGACATGAAAATGCCATTTTGATCCATGTCACACTGATCCCATGGCTCTCCGCTTCCCAGGAAATGAAAACAAAGCCGACACAGGCAAGTGTCAAGGAGCTGCAGGGTATGGGTATCCAGCCTGATATTATTGTCTGCAGAAGCGAGCATCCGCTCGACCAGCAGATCAAGGACAAGATCGCTTTATTCTGTAATGTACCGAACAGTCATGTACTGCAGAATCTGGATGTGGAATATCTGTACGAAGCACCGCTTGCCATGGAAAAAGAACATCTTGCACAGGTTGCTTGTGACTGCTTAAAGCTTGACTGCCCGGAGCCGGATCTTTCCGACTGGGAACATATGGTAGCGCAGCTCCGCAGTCCGAAGCACGAAGTGAAGATTGCACTTGTCGGCAAATACATCCAACTGCATGATGCTTACCTCAGTGTTGTGGAAGCATTAAAGCACGGCGGTATTTTCATTAACACAACCGTAGATATCAAGTGGGTGGATTCCGAGCTGGTAACACCTGCCAATGTAAAAGAAACACTCGGTGATGCAGACGGCATTATTGTTCCGGGCGGTTTTGGTGACCGCGGTATCGAAGGCATGATCACCTCGATCGAATTTGCCCGTGAAAACAAGATCCCATTTCTCGGTCTCTGCCTCGGTATGCAGCTTACGATCGTGGAATTTGCAAGAAATGTAGTCGGATACCACGATGCACACAGCATTGAAATGAATCCTGCCACAACCCATCCGGTCATTGCCCTGATGCCTGACCAGAACGGTGTCGAGGATATTGGTGGTACCTTAAGACTTGGTTCTTATCCGTGTGTCCTCAATCCGGATTCTCTGGCTTACCGCTTATACGGTAAGGAAACGATCCACGAAAGACACAGACACCGCTATGAAGTCAACAATGACTACCGCGCAGCCCTGACAGAAAAGGGGCTGAAACTTTCTGGTCTTTCACCGGACGGACGTATCGTGGAAATGTGCGAGCTGCCATCCCATCCGTTCTTTATCGCTACGCAAGCACATCCCGAATTTAAGTCAAGACCAAACAGACCGCATCCGCTTTTTAAAGGATTTGTGGAAGCTGCATTGCGAAAAAAACAGGAAGAGGAATAAAACATCCTCTGATATGCATAGAAAGCCCTCCGGCAAACGCCGGAGGGCTTTCTTATGTAATGTATAAGTGAAATGGAAGTAGCCTTATTCAGTTTTCTTCATTATTTACTTTCACTAAAGTCACATTATGAAACACCAGTTTTCCTGCAGGAGTATCCTGATCATTTATTTTTCCAAGGTTGATCTTGAAAACGCCGTCTTCGACAGTCTCTTTATCAGCTTCTACTGTAATCTCTTGTTTAATTACATTATCGCCTTCAGCCAGTTCAATATCTGTACCTGCAATATAACCATCTGTGCTTGTATTGAACTGTACATTAATGATTCTTGATACTTCTGCATTTACAGTCATCTTTAAAATATATTTTGCGCCTGCTTCAAATGCAATGTTCTCCTGTTTCAGCTGTGCTGACCACGGATTTTCTCCTACACTCTTGAGGTCTGCGACTGCGGAACCGTTTGCAATATCCACTTCTTTTTCATCCGTAGAATATAATTCCCAGTCACCCTGCCAGTTTCCGTTTTCAAATTCTGAATCTCTAAGGATATTATTGCCAGAAACACTTGGTTCTTCCGGTTCTTCAGTGTCTCCGGAATCATCACCGCTGATCTTAATCATGCTGACATCATCGATCGTAATAACAGATGCATCCGGTGTATCTTCAGAAATCTTACCTAAGTTAAATCCAATATATGCACCGTTATCCGTTTTTCCATCACCGACACCGACCTTAAAAGTAACCTTAGTCGGCTCATTTGCCTTTAAAGTAATAAGATTCGCATCCTGTACATACCAGTTTTTGTTGCTGCTGTCCATACATGCAAACTCTGCAGTTCTGTCAACATCAGAAGTGAGCGTTGCTTTGACTTCATATACAGCACCTTTTTTCAGGGTTACATTTTTCTGTTTCAGGTTTACATTCCACGCTGCAGTTCCTGCGTTTGTAATTGTCACCGTTGCATTGTTCTCTGTAAAATCCCATTTTCCCTCTGCAGGACTGCTAACCTCACCTGACCAGCCTTCCTCTCCGTTCGAAAAATCACCGTTCTTTAACAGGTTTGTTCCTTCCGGTTCTTCCTCTTCCTTTGGAGCTTCTGTTTTTACAAGAGAGATATTGTCAATACATACTCTGTGCTGTGTTGTATTGCTGCCTCCACCGAGTGCAATATTGAAAATACAGCCTGTATCTGTTCCCTGCATCATCTGGAATGTCTTTGTTACCGTTGTATAATCCTTTGCGGATGCATCCAGCTTAACCGTTTCCTGTACATATGGTGTCCAGTCTTCCATACCATTTACATCTTTATGTACAGAGCCGTCTCTCTGGATAGCATACTGGATAGAACGTGCCATGCTGGAACGGATGTCAAAGGATAAGGTGTACCACTGATCTTCTTCCAAAGTAACGCTTCCCTGTTTGACCTGGATCTTCCACTCTGCATCACCTGTATTTTTAATGTCCAGATCAAGTGCATTATCTTCCGACTGACTGTCTACTACATATGATGCGGAAGCGGAACCGTCTACATAAACCTCAAATCCTGATGTTCCCGCATTGAATTTACCATTCATGATGAGAGCATCTTCTTCAAAGCGTACATTATCAATGTAAATTTCTCCGACGTTTCCTAAGAGGAAAGCAAAATCCTTATTTGCAAATCTGCTTACTTCCTCTTTACTGAATTTCTGTGTATATTTTACATTTTCTGCTGTAACATCAACAGATTTTGTCATGCCACCGATCGTATACTGAATTGTGGTTGCTTTATCAGCCTTTGCTTCAAAACTGAGAATGTAATCTGTTCCTTCTGCAATCGGAAGAGCATTCTGACTGATCGTAACATCTTCAGGCTGTCCGCCTTTTGCGCCAACCACCTTTAAACGTCTTCCGTCTGCCAGCTTTGTAACAGAAACCTGTGCACCCTCCGTCTTCTTGACATCCCAGTATGCAAGGCGGCCTGTTCCTTCCTGGAATTTTCCATTATAAATACAGTTACCGTCTGTCAGCACCTTCTTTGCAGCATACTGATCCAGTTCTTCCTGTGTCGGTGCTTTTTTCACTTTCAAACTCACATTGCTGATATGCAGTGTTGCTGTGGAGTCCTTTGCCCCCATATTGAATTCCAGACGACTGTTTGCATCATCTGTATCATCCATTTTGTAGGTAAGTGTATATGTCTGCTTTTCTGTTGTGACATTTACACTATCTTCCAGATAAGCCTTATAACTGCGGTTAGGTGCTTTTATTGCAATACCAACCGCTCTGTCGGCAGATGCATATGCATCAAATGTTACCTCATAAGTGTATCCCTGTTTTGCAGGAAGCTTCGGCTGTACCAGCTGTACGGAATAGTCAGCCGTTCCCTGGTCCTTTGTCGTGATCACCACTTCTTTATTCTTGATCACAGCTGCTGCATCTCCGCCGAGTGTTGTCAGAAACTGCCAGTTTCCCGTTCCGTCCAGTGCTTCGTCCTTTGCAAAATCACCATTTGTGATATAATTTCCGTCCGCATCAGGTTCTTTGAACACATCCGGCTCTTTTTCAGGTGCCTGTACATCTTCATCATAACTATCTTTCTGGAAGATCTTTACATAATCAATGATGTATGCTGAAGAATTGATCTTCGTATTTTCATCTGGATATCCAACCCATGATCCACCAACTGCCAGATTTAAAATCGCATAAAACGGCTGATCAAACGGAGCCGGATATGCAACCGTTCCCTGTCCTTCTGTTGTAGAATACCAGTCATCTGCTTCATGATATTTCACACCGTCTACATACCATGTGATCTTACCCGGTTCCCAATCGCATGCAAACGTATGGTATTCATCTGTAAAGTTCCCGTTTTCCAGTGTATAAGTGCCCTGTTTTTCACTATGTGGATTACCATAGTGGATTGTTCCGTATAATTTATTATTTTCCTGTCCCATGACCTCCATGGCATCGATTTCACCGCATCTTGGCCACTGACCATATAAGTTTTCGTCCGTTGGCATCATCCAGAACGCCGGCAGGAAACCTTTACCTGTCGGAACCTTTGCTCTTACTTCAAATAAGCCATATGTAAAATCATGCTTGCCCTGTGTATTGACACGTCCGGATGTGATCGTTTCAGTACCATCTGCATTTTTCTGACGGATCGGTCTTAAGATCAGATTTCCGTCTTCTACATAAATATTCTTTTCATCATCAACATAAGCCTGAGACTCTGCATTTACCCAGCCTGCATCGTGTGTTTCTACATTCCAGTCATTACGGTTAAGCTCTGTACCTTTAAAATTATCTGACCACATCAATGTATATTCATTGTCCGATACTGTTGGAATAGATGGCTTTGCATATGCCTCGGAATCGGAATCCGAATTTTCTAATTGCAGATCCAGCTTCTGGTTTGGATCATATGGATCCGGATCTTCAGTTGGTTTCGGCTCCTCACTTGGCTGCGGCTTTGGTGTTTCTGAAGGTTTATCGCTTGGTGCCGGTGCAGGTTTATCACTCGGTGCTGCTGTAGGAGCCTGACTCGGTGCTGCTGTCGGTGCTGCGGACGGTGTTTCTCCTGATGTCTGTCCTGCCTTCTTCACAGTGACCTTACAGGTTGCTTTCTTTGCATTGCCATCCTTGGAAGTTACTGTGATCACTGCTGTTCCTTCTGCTACAGCTGTAATTTTTCCCTTACTGTTTACCTTTGCCACAGCTTTATTACTGCTCTTGTAGGAAACCTTCTTAATCGTTGCTTTCTTCGGAGAAACTGTTGCCTTTACTACCGCTGTTTCCCCTTCTGTCAGACTGATCTCCTTCCGATTAAGCTTCACCTTTGTTACAGGTGTTTTTACGACAACCTTGATCGTCGCCTTTTTCTTTTTGTCAGCCTTGCTTGTTACTGTAATGGTTGCTTTGCCGTTTTTCAACGCTTTCAGCTTTCCCTTTTTCGTTACCTTTACAATCTTCTCATTTGAAGATTTGTAGCTGACTGCTTTGGATACTTTTTTTCCGCTCGTTGTGACTTTCGTTTTCAGCGTAAAACTCTGCCCTTTCTTCATCACCAGCGTTTTGGTATCCGGCTTTGTGATTGCTACTTTTTTTACTGCTGCTTTTTTACCTGTCTTCGCTGTTGGTGCTGCCATAACGCCTGTTCCCATGGAGCCCATGACCATGACTAAAACAAGTAAAAATGCAAGTCCCCGTTTTAATTGCTTCATAACTTCCTCCTTATTCATTTTTGCTGTTTTGAGACATTGTGTAATGTCTTTTCTGTATTTATAGCAGTTAACCGAGCTTATATATATCGTTTTATTTACCTCTTTTATGTTTTTATGACATATGCTATACTAGGGATATGTTACCGGATGATACAGCTTGTAAAAGATACACAACTAGTTTTCCGGCAGAAGAAACTGCACCGTGGGAGGCATTATGAAATCCAAAGAAAATTTACAAAAAGAACAGCTTTATCGGGAATTTGTCCAGCGGGAAGAGAATCTGATCCATGCTCCATACAACCCGGAGCTCGAATTTTATTCCTGTATCAGGGAAGGGAATGTTGAAAAGATCAAACAGCTGTGTAATGAACCGCTGACCGATAAAAAAGGATTGGGAAAACTTTCCGAAAACGAGCTGCAGCATTTTAAATACCACTTTGCCATTACAGCAGCACTGGCAGCCCGTTACTGCATAGAAGACGGTATGCCTCTTTCCAAAGCATACAGTATCAGCGATTTTTATATTCAAAAGGTAGATACGTGCAAAAGCAGACAGGATATCTCAGACCTGCATTTTTTAATGTGTGTGGATTATACGATCAGAATGAAAAATCTGCGAAAAAAGAAGATCTGTTCCCAGCCCGTGGCAAAATGCATTGATTACATCTGCGAAAGTCTGCATACACGTATCACACTGGATACACTGGCTGATCATGTCGGCTTAAATCCTTCCTATCTGTCACGTCTTTTCAAAGCAGAAACCGGGCAGACGATCAGTGCCTATATATCGGATAAGAAGGTGGAAACTGCCTGTAATATGCTGATATATTCGGAATATTCCCCGGTAGAAATTGCCACGATACTCTGCTTTCCAAATCAGAGTTATTTTACAAATGTTTTCAGAAAAAAAACAGGCATGACGCCCAAAAAGTATCAGCAGAAGCATTTCAGGAGTACACCGATCGGAGAGAAAACGTCTTATAATGACACCCCCTAAAGATAAGAGCGTATGAAGATTTTTCCTTCATACGCTCCTGTTTTCGTTTGGATGCTTTATTTTTCTACCCGAGAAGCGCTTTGTCAGATGCAAATTCTTCACCGGATACTTCCTCAAACTTCTGCAGCAGATCTTCTACTGTCAGCTTTTTCTTTTCTTCGCCTGCGATATTTAAGATCACCTTACCGTTATTCATCATGATCAGGCGGTTTCCGTGTGCGATCGCATCACGCATATTGTGGGTAACCATCATGGCTGTCAGGTGGTTTTCTGTAATGATCTTATCTGTCAGGGCAAGTACCTTTGCAGCAGTCTTCGGATCCAGCGCTGCTGTATGCTCATCCAGAAGCAGTACCTTCGGCTTCTGCAGACTTGCCATCAGAAGAGTAACTGCCTGTCTCTGTCCGCCGGAAAGCAGCCCGACCTTAGAAGTCATACGATCCTCCAGTCCCAGATCCAGTTCCTTTAACAGCTCATGAAACTGTTCTTTTTCTGCCTTTGTGATACCCCAGCGGAGTCCTCTTTTCTGTCCACGTCTTGCAGCCAGTGCCAGATTTTCATCGATCTGCATGGTTGCGGTCGTTCCTGTCATCGGATCCTGGAATACACGTCCTAAGAAGGTAGCGCGCTTAAATTCAGGAAGCCCCGTCACATCTACGCCATCGATCAGGATAGAGCCCTCATCTACCGGCCATGTGCCTGCTACTGCATTCAGCATGGTAGACTTACCCGCACCGTTTCCGCCGATCACTGTAACGAAATCGCCCTCGTCCAGCTTGAGATCTACGCCGTTTAACGCATGCTTTTCATTGATGGTGCCAAGGTTGAAGGTTTTATGTACATTACGGATTTCTAACATTTATTTCCCCTCCTTACTGCCTGCTGCCATAGCAGCCGCTTTCTTTCCAGCTTTCTTAAAGGAGCTCTTACTCTGCCCTTTCAGATAAGGAACAGCGAGGAAGATTGCTACAATGATCGCGGTAAACAGCTTCAGATCCTCACTTGGCATCTTCAGCCAGAGAACAATACCGATAACGATATAGTAAATAATACCGCCGATCACCACAAAGGTAAGACGTCCCTTGAAGTCCATACGCTTACCGAGGATCGCATCACCTAATACTTCACCGATGATAACTGCCGCAAGACCGATAACGATACCACCACGTCCCATGTTGACATCGGCAAAACCGGAATACTGGGAAAGCAGTCCGCCGGACATTGCAACGATCGCATTGGAAAGTGCAAGACCGATCAGCTTCATATTGTCGATATTGATACCCTGTGCTTTACTCATTGCCGGATTACAGCCTGTCGCACGAATGGCAGACCCCTGTTCTGTACCGAAATACCAGTATAAAAGCGCGATCAGTACAACCGAAAAGAGCAGACCGACGATAATCGCTTTCGTCAGGTTACGGGAAGACAGGATCAATGTGTATTTATCAATGCTGAGTGCCTGATTGGCATGACGATCCATGATATTCAGATTCACGGAGTACAGTGCGATCTGTGTCAGAATACCTGCAAGGATTGGCGGAATACCGAGCTTTGTATGTAAAAGTCCTGTACAAAGTCCTGCCAAAAGTCCTGCCAGTGATGCACATAAAAGTGAGATCCAGATGTTATGTCCTGTGATCGTCATCATAACGGTCACCGCACCGCCTGTTGCAAAAGAACCGTCTACAGTCAGATCCGCAAAATCCAGCAGACGGAATGTGATGTACACGCCGAGTGCCATAATACCCCATATCAGCCCCTGCGCCACATTGCCCGGAAGTGCATTGCCAAATGCCGCCGGGTTAAGTGATGTAAAATATTGAATCATAGTTACCTCCCTGGTTGTTTCTTTCCTCATCAGACTCGAAAATCCTGCCAGCTTCGCTGTCAGACGTGCTTCGCACTCTTTGATTTTCTCTGCTTGAACCTCGGTCCATGCATAATCGCCTGCGGCGATGGACCGAGTCTGCATCATGCATCTTTGATGCATGACATATTACGTTCGGGCGAAACCTTCTGTAACCTGCTACGCAGGTTACTTGGCCGTACATTTGCTTCGCAAATATACGACAATGCTTGGTTTCTTTCCTCACTACAAAAGCAGAGAAAAGGTCACTACGACCCTTTCTCTGCATATCTTACCAATCAGATATTATTCTGCAGTAATTTCTGTATATCCGTCCGGAACAGTAATGCCGAGTTTGTCTGCACGGTCTTTGATATATTCTTTTGTAAAGTTTGGTGCGGACTGTACTTCCATTGTAGAAATATCAGCACCGTTTACAAGAATGTCATATGCCATTTCACCAGTCTTGTAACCAAGGTCATAGTAGCTGATGGAAAGTGTTGCAACACCACAACCCTTAGCGATACCTTCCTCACCTGCGAAGATCGGAACACCTGCAGGATCTGCTACGTTGTTGATCGCTTCTGTACAGGATGCTGCTGTGTTATCTGTCGGGATGTAGATCAGATCTGAATTATCGCATGCACTCTGTGTAACTGCTGCAACGTCGTTGGAATCAGAGAATGTATACTCTGTTACTGTGTAACCTTTCTCTTCCAGATATCCTTTGATCGTTGTTGACTGATAAATACTGTTTGGCTCAGATGAGCAGTATAAAATACCTACATTTTTTGCATCCGGGAATAATTCAGCAATGCAGTCTGCCTGTCCGTCAAGCGGAGCAAGGTCTGTTGTACCGGAAATGTTCTTTCCTGTTGTACCTGTCCAGTCATCTACACCAAGTGCTGTACCGTAGTCTGTGATGGATGTACCAAGTACCGGGATTGTATCTGTAGCTGCAACTGCTGCCTGCAGAGCTGCTGTTGCATTACCAAGGATCAGGTCATAGTCGTTTGTAACGAATGTTGTACAGATGGTAGAACAGGTAGGTGCATCACCTGCTGCGTTCTGCTCGTCGAATGTAACCTTATCGCCAAGCTTATCTGTTAATGCTGTCTTGAAACCTTCTGTAGCTGCATCCAGCGCTTCATGCTGTACAAGCTGGCAGATACCAACTGTATAAGTCTTGTCTGAATCTGCGCTTGCATCTGTAGCGTCTGTACTTGCATCAGATGCGTCTGTAGCTTCAGCTGCAGTATCTGTTGTTTCTGTAGCATCTGTTGTTTCTGTAGTGTCTGTTGCTGTATCTGCTGTAGAACCACAACCGATCAGTGACATTGTCATGGCTGCTGCAAGCAGAACAGAAAGCATTTTCTTCTTCATAATATATCTCCTCCTTATTGTACACTTACACTTTAACGCGTCAATGTAATGTACCAACTAGGTACGATTATAGGCGTATCCGGTAAAAAAGTCAATAAAAAATCCCGATAACAGCCATCGATTATTTCAATCGTTCTTCCGGTTATTATCGGGATTGGAAATATAGGACAAGCTATAATCTGCTGCGCAGATTATCCGGTCACGCATTTACTTCGTAAATACGGACAAGCTATAACCTGCTGCGCAGGTTACCCGGTCGCACATTTACTGGATATATATGTTACAGGCTATAACCTGCTACGCAGGTTACCCGGTCGCACATTTACTTCGTAAATATGTGACAAGAGTCATGCATCTTCGATGCATGGCAAGCGTTCATCTGATCGATGTAGCTCTGCAGCTTTTCATGGGTCATTGTGCCATCCATGAAGCTGATGACAGCTCTGACCGGCAGATAGCCCATCATGGCTTCCTGCATCTCTTCTGCCGCCGCGCCAAGACCTTCTCCTTCTGTCGTATTCACATCATTCATGATACATGCATCCAGAATATCTTTCAGGAACGGCTTTGCAAGCGGATCCTTCATGATATCACCGATCGTTGTATTCAAGTGATATTTCTTAAATACTTCTACCGTAGACTCTACATATACGGTCTTTTGGCAGACGATATTTCTGGAGGACTGTCCGATCAGGATATCAAATTCGCCTGATTCCACATGCCAGTCATGCAGGTCTGTATTAAAGTAAGCAAAAGCTCTCTTGGATAAGCTGAAGGTAACTGTCTTTGTCTCACCCGGCATAAGCTCGATCTTTGTAAAGCCCTTCAGTTCCTTGACAGGGCGGATCACTGTGCTTTCTTTGTCGGCCACATAAAGCTGTACCACTTCTTTGCCTGCCATCTTTCCGGTATTTGTCACGTCAACGGAAACCGTCAGTGTGTCGGTATCATACATTTTTTCTTTATCCAGCTTCATATTGGAATAAGCAAAGGTCGTGTAGCTCAGTCCGTGTCCGAACGGGAACAGCACATCCATATTCTTCTTGTCATAATAACGATAGCCTACAAAGATTCCTTCCCTGTATTCCACAACATCGCCTTCCCCGATGTAATACAGGTAGGACGGATTGTCGGAAAGCTTCAGCGGGAATGTCTCAGCCAGCTTTGCGCTTGGATTGACACGTCCGAACAGGATATCCACGATCGCACCGCCGACTGCCTGTCCGCCGAGATAAGCTTCCACAATGCCCTTTACGTCATTTACCCATGGCATTTCAACCGGAGAACCGTTGTGCAATACAACAACTGTGTTCGGCTGTACCTTTGCCACTTCTTCGATCAGTTTATTCTGGCAGTCCGGCATTCTCATATGCGTTCTGTCAAAGCCTTCGGATTCAAATGCATCCGGAAGTCCTGCAAAGATGACTGCTGCCTTTGCTTTTTTCGCAGCTTCCACTGCTTCTGCGATCAGCTTTTCATCGATCACATCTTCTGCATCATCGTAGCCCTGTGCATACGTGATATTTGCCATACCTGCCACCATATCCATGGCACTGTCTATCTTATGGGAATTGATGTGGCTGCTGCCGCCACCCTGGAATCTCGGCTTCTTTGCAAATTTACCGATGAACGCGATCTCGTCTGTTTCGGAAAGCGGAAGGATGCCATCATTTTTCAGAAGCACGATGGACTCCTCTGCTACCTTTCTTGCCATTTCATGATCCTTGTCGCGGTCAAATACAGCCGTTTCATCACGATTTTCCACAAAACGGTATACAATATTCAAAATTCTTTCCACTGCTTTATCCAGCACTGCCTCATCCAGCCTGCCTTCCCTGACTGCCTTGACGATCAGGGCATCATTGACGCCGTGGGAAGCGGGCATTTCCAGATCCAGTCCAGCCTTGACACCTTCTACTCTGTCGTTGACTGCGCCCCAGTCACTGACTACATAACCGTCAAAGCCCCATTCATCACGCAGGATGTCTGTCAGAAGCTGCTTGTTCTCCGCTGCATATGTTCCGTTGATCCGGTTGTAGGAGCACATCACTGTCCATGGCTTTGCATGCTTTACCGCACCCTCAAAAGCTGCCAGATAGATTTCCCGCATGGTGCGCTCATCGATCCGGGAATCGGAGGACATACGTCTTGTTTCCTGATTATTTGCCATAAAATGCTTGATGGAAGTACCGACATGCCTGCTCTGTACTCCATTGATCTGGCTTGTCGCGATCTCTGTTGCCAGATACGGATCTTCTGAATAATATTCAAAGTTTCTGCCGCAGAGCGGAGAACGCTTGATGTTGACAGCAGGCCCTAAAATAACGCTGACATCCTCTGCCTGACATTCCTGTCCGAGCGTCTGTCCCATGCTGTAAAGAAGATCTCTGTTAAAGCTTGCCGCCGTTCCGCAGGCTGTCGGGAAGCAGACTGCCTTGATACTGTCATTAATACCAAGATGATCCCCGCTCTGATCCTGCTTTCTGAGTCCGTGAGGGCCATCTGATACCATACTTCTCGGAACGCCGAGTCTCTCCACTGCTTTTGTGTGCCAGAAGTCGTCGCCTGAGCACATAGCTGCTTTTTCTTCCAGTGTCATCTGTGAAATGATTTCTTTTAACTGTTCTGCTGTCATTTGTTTTCTCCTTTTCGTTGTTTTATTTACGACTTTTCTATGCTGTTCTCTATCATTATTTTATCACATCAGCAATGTTTATCCTATATTCTTTTTTGACCTGTCATTAAAACGATATTGATACCCCGCTCTGATCAGAGGGCAACGCATGACACGATCCAGTACGATGAACTTATCTGCCTGTACAACGGTACGCATTCTGTGGGCAATGACCATAACGGTCTTACCACCAATCAGGGCAGATAATGCAGCCTGTGCTCTTATGTCCCGGCGGTTGCTGCCTGACGGGGCGGTTCGATTGATAATCCTGCATCATGTGGTTCTTCTCCAGTCCATGCGAAAGGGCGATGACGGAAATGTCCGTCACCGCCCTTTGCTCAAAGGTTCGCAGCTGATTTATTCAGCGTTTTCTTTCTTCTTTTTGCTGTAAACGGTGATGCCGATCACTGCGGTGCCCGTTCTATGCTACTTGATTCTACCCGCTGCAATGCCTGCTTTTTTCAGCAGCTTGCTGTAGGCTTTCTTTTTCTGCTTCGGCACCTTCACCGTCACTTTTTTCGAAATTCCCTTAAATGCACCCTTGCCTACCTTCTTCAGAGCCTTCACCTTTCTCAGGTTCACTGTTTTTAATTTCCTGTCGCCCTTGAACGCATTTTTGCCGATGCTGGTCAGACCCTTTGCAGTTACCGTAACCCGGGTCAGGTTCCTGCAGTTCATAAATGCACCGCTGCCGATCTTTTTCACATTGCTGCCGATCGTCACGGAGGTCATTTTTTTATTTCCCTTAAATGCATTCGCCGCAATGCCGGTGACCTTTAAGGTCCTGCCGTTCACTTTTATGGTTTTGGAGATTTTGACTGCTTTTTTTCTCTTTCCCTTTGCCGTCATATTTTTGACCTCAACCGTATCGGTTCCGGTGATCCGATAATTAAAAATGCCTGCTGCATCCTTTATGATCGTGCCGATCTGCGGGTTGGTTTGCGTAGGATCGGTCGGTTTTGTTGTGGAGCCGGTAGCCGGAATCTCAACTGCCGCCTTCTTGTAGCCGCAAACCTTGCACTCCTCATGCTTGGAACCCTTTTGCGTTGCGGTCGCTTCCTTGTCAACAACCCACTTGAAGTCGTGCGCCGCCTTATCGGCCTTATCTCCGCAGGAGCACTCATGCCAGTGGTTGCCGGCGTCGTACTTCCA
>ERZ780128.478-NODE-478-length-15776-cov-2.218498_pt1 | contig 15776 bp, 15 predicted proteins | sample MGYA00511170_ERZ780128 | MGnify/ENA primary metagenome ERZ780128 (study PRJEB29588, sample SAMEA1970465) | human gut metagenome | biome: human gut; feature: human-associated habitat; material: faeces | place: Denmark | collected 2008/2010 ...
AATGCCACACTTCCCACTTTCGGTCCGTCCGGCAGGCAGGAACGCTTAAACTGCTGTGTGAAAAATCTCCGGTAAAAATTCTTCAGCCACTTGCGGATCGTCGGATCGTCATATTTTCCTTCAAAGGTCTCTCTCGCGATCCGGTAGACCTTGTCCGGTGCATAACCGCACCGCAGCATATAATACAGGAAAAAATCATGCAGTTCGTAAGGGCCTACCAGATCTTCCGTCTTCTGTGCAATGTTCCCCTCCACCGGTGGAAGCAGTTCCGGGCTCACCGGCGTATCCAGCACGTCCTTTAGGACTGCGGTAAGCTCTGCATTATTACAGGTATCGGCATAATAGGCCACCAGATGTCTCACCAGTGTTTTGGGCACTCCGGCATTGACGCCATACATGGACATATGATCTCCGTTATAGGTAGCCCACCCTAAGGCCAGTTCCGACATATCTCCCGTGCCGATGACCAGAGCATTTTCCTTGTTGGCAATATCCATGAGCACCTGGGTACGCTCTCTGGCCTGTCCGTTCTCATAGGTGACATCATGGCACTCCATATCCTGACCGATATCCGTAAAATGTCTGGTGACCGATTCCCGGATATCCACCTCCCGCAATGTAGTTCCCAGCGTCTTCGCCAGCAGACAGGCATTCTCATAAGTCCGGTCTGTTGTTCCGAAACAGGGCATAGTCACTGCAATGATCCCCGACCTCGGAAGTCCCAACAGATCAAAAGTGCGCACTGTCACTAAAAGTGCCAGTGTGGAATCCAGTCCTCCTGAAATACCCAGGACCGCTGTCTTACATCCGATATGCTCATATCTCTTTTTCAGGCCGAAAGCCTGAATGGATAAAATATCTTCACATCTGCGGTTGCGTTCTACCATGTCCTCCGGTACAAACGGGTGTGCAGCGAACTTCCGGTCCAGTTTTGTCCCAGTCAGCTGCATGGAAAAAGGAACTGTAAGATAGGGCTTCATCGGTCTCTTTCCGAAGGTACCCATTCGCCTGCGCTCACTGCTTATTTTTAATACATCCAGATCTGTGTAAAGAATTCCCGTAGTAAAACGAGCGGACTGTACCAACAGTGTTCCGTTCTCTGCGATCAGATCATGTCCTCCGAATACCAGATCCTGCGTGGATTCCCCTTCTCCGGCAGAGGTATAGATATAACCGCACAGAAGTCTTGCACTGGAAGCTTTTATCAGAAGGGTACGATAATCATCCTTGGAAACCGTCTCATTGGAGGCCGACAGATTCGCAATGACTGTAGCTCCCATCAGTGCATGCGAGGTAGAAGGCGGCTCTGCCACCCACAGATCTTCGCAGAGCTCACATCCCAATATCAGCTCCGGAAGTTCCTCACACCGGAACAACAGGTTGGATCCGAAAGGAATCACCTGTTTTCCCAGACGATATTCCGTCACCGTTTCCTCTCCCGGTGTGAAATGTCTGCCTTCATAGAACTCCGCATACATAGGGATATTTTTCTTAGGAATCATTCCCAGTATCCTGCCCCGGTACAATACCGCAGCCACATTGTACAGACGGCCGTCCTTGTCCACGGGAAGTCCCACCAGAAATAACGTTTCCAACTGTCCGGTCTCTTCTGCAATCGTAAGTAATGCTTCTTTTGCTTTTTCCAACAAAAGTTCTTGCAAAAAAAGATCGTTACAGGTGTATCCGGTAATACATAATTCCGGAAACACTACGATCTTTGCTCCATGCTCCGCCGCTTCTTTTGCCTGTTCACAGATTACCTGCGCATTATAGACCGGATCCGCCACCCGGATCCTGGGTGTGGCGGATGCTACCTTGACAAATCCCTGTTTCATAAGCTTCCTCGCTTTACTGTATACATTACTGGATCATCTGTTTCAATTCATCCACGGTAAAATTATAGTTTTTATTACAGAAGTGGCAGTTCACTTCGATGGTCTCTCCATCATCGATCATGGACTGCAATTCTTCTCTGCCAATGCTGATCAGTGCTTTTCTCACTCTGTCCTTGCTGCAATTGCAGGCAAATTCCACAGGAAGTGTATCGGTGATCTCCAGATCCATTCCGGAAAGCAGTACTTCCAGCATTCCCTCCGGAGTCTTGCCGGCATCCAGCATAGTAGTAACGGAAGAAAGATTCTTGATATTCTCTTCCAGTTTGCTGATCATTTCCTCTTCCGCAAAGGGCATCAGCTGTACAATGAAACCGCCTGCCTGTCTCACGGTATTGTCTCTGTTCATCAATACCCCAAGTCCTACCACGGAAGGTACCTGTTCGGATACCGCAAAATAATAGGTCAGATCCTCTGCAATCTCGCCGGTCTGCAGCTCTGTCTGTCCCACGTAAGGATCCTTCAGTCCCATATCGCGGATCACGCTTAAAACACCTGCACCTACGGCACCGCCCACATCCAGTTTTCCCTGGGCATTGGCTGACAGGATCACATCGGGCACATTGGCATAGCCCTTTACATGACCGTTCATATCTGCTGTAACTGTCAGTCCGCCAATCGGACCATCTCCTTTGATCTGCAGTGTGATCAGTTCATCATCGCCCTTTAACATGCTTCCCATCATGGCCCCTGCGCTGAGTAATCTCCCCAGTGCCGCCGTTACCACAGGACTGGTATTGTGAGATACTCTTGCAGTCTCCACCGTCTCTCTCGTCGTACATGCGAACGCACGGATCTGCGCATTTGCTGCAGTTGCACGTACCATATAATCTTTCATTTATTCCACGTACCTTTCTGTCTACAACTCTTTCTGCTGCTCTTTTGCTACGATATATACTCTTTCACTGGTCTCCGTTACCGCCTCACCGGTATCGGAATCCATGATCTCCAGAATCTTCAGTCCGGACTGTTCCACCAGTGTCCTCATCTGTCCTACGGTATAACCCCTCTGCAAATGGGTCTCGGTAAATCTGTGGAAGGTATCACCCTCTTCCTGGACGAAGATTGTCAGATCATACTCGTTGATCTCTTCTTCCGGATCATAATAATTTTCCCAGATAAAACTGCAATCCTCCCGGTTCTCCGCAATCGTCGTATTGCCGATGACTTCCCGGTATTTATAATCTGTATTAAAATCAAAGATAAAAATGCCACCGGGGTAGAGATAATTGTTCACCAGCCGGAATACCTGCAAAAGTTCCTCTTCTTCCAAAATATAATTGACGGAATCACAGACGCTGATCACCGTACCAACAGTAGAATACAGATCCAGTTCCCGCATATCCTGATGCAGATAGAGGATCTCCGAACCGCTCTCCACCTTTTTCTCCATGGCAATGCCCAGCATCTCTTCAGAATTGTCCACGCCGATGCAATCATACCCTTTTTGGTATAACAGTTCTGTCAAAGTGCCGGTGCCGCAGCCCAGATCCACCACCAGATTCCGCTCGGAATCCAGAATTCCTTCCGCGTCCCGCGTGGGTCTGGATACACCATAGGACGCAATCAGCTGATCCAGACGATTGCACCACATTTCATAGGGTGTATTATCCATCAGTTCGTCATATACTCTTGCAAAGTCTGTATAGATTTCTTCCGTATTCTCCATAATTGCAGCATCTCCAGTTTTTTTAGAAAATAGTCCCCAATGCGCCGAATACTCCCATGCTGAGCAATCCCATGATCACGCCTGCCAGAACCACACCGCACATTACTGCAATGACACTGGACTTGAAATCCATGTCTAACAAACTTGCTGCCAGTGTTCCGGTCCACGCACCGGTTCCGGGAAGGGGAATACCCACGAACAACAACAGCGCCACGAACAGGCCTCTGCCCGCTTTTTCCTGCAGCTTTTGTCCGCCTTTATGTCCTTTTTCCAGGCAGAAGGTAAAGAACTTGCCTATGACCGGCTTGTCCGCACCCCATTCCAGTACTTTTCTTGCAAAAAAGAAGATAATAGGTACCGGCAGCATATTTCCCAGAATACAGATAATATAGCTGGGAAGCAAAGGAAGATTCATTCCAACCGCAATAGGGACAGCACCTCTCAGCTCGATCAGAGGAACCATAGATACCAGGAAAATCATCAAATATTTTTTTAACATGTGTTTACTCCAATTCTTTTAATTTATTTATGCCCGCTTTTCCAGATAATTTTTCAAAAAAGCGATCAATCGGTCCATTTCCTCATCCGTGCCGACTGTAATACGCAGGGAGTTGGCAATTCTCGGTTTATTCCAGTGTCTGACATAGATGTCGGCCTCACGGAGAGCCCGGAACAGTTCTTCCGCGGGAACTTCCTTATGAGAAGCAAATATAAAGTTTGCTTTCGAATCCGGGAAAGTAAAGCCCAGCTCGTTCAGTTCCTTCTTGATCCGCTCTCTGGTGGCCACGATCTTTGCCGTGGTGGCCTTGAAATAAGCGTCATCTCTTACCGCTTCCACACCCATGACCTGTGAAGGCAGGTTCATGGTATAGGAGTTAAAGGAGAATTTTACATCATTCAGATAATGGATCAGCTTCTCATTACCAATGCAGAAGCCGATACGCATTCCCGCCATGGCTCTGGATTTGGAAAAAGTCTGTACTACCAGAAGATTCTCATATTTTTTAAGCAAGGGCAGTGCACTTGTGCCTCCAAAGTCCACATAAGCCTCATCCACGATCACTACCACATCCGGATTGGCCTGCAGGATCTCTTCGATCAGTTCCTGCGATTCCTCCACACCGGTAGGTGCATTGGGATTCGGGAAGATCACACCGCCGTTGGGCTGTTTGTAATCTTCAGGGTTCATGTGCCAGTTCTCATCCAGCGCACAGGTATGATAAGGAATCCGGTACAGATCCGCCCATACATCATAGAAGGAATAAGTCACATCCGGGAACAGGATCGGCTTTCCGCTGTTGAAAAATGTCAGAAATGCCATGGATAATACATCATCGGATCCCACACCTACAAATACCTGTTCCGGTTTCACACCATAATATGCTGCCAACTCGTCCACCAGGGGCTGCGCATTTGAATTCGGATATAAGCGCAGTGCCGCACTCTCCATATTTTCTGCTGCCTTCCGCACTCCCGGGGCAGGAGGATAAGGACACTCATTCGTATTCAGCTTGATCATGTTCGGGCGGTTCGGCTGCTCTCCTGCCACATAAGGAACCACCTTACGTACGTTTTCTTCCCACTTCATGTTAATAACCATGCCTTTCTCAAAACCTGCAAGCTTTCAGAGACTTTCGTCCCTTGTGCAGGCACAAATTTGCGTGTGAAAAATTTATTTTCAGTTATCTGTTTGTTCATTCTGTCGATGTTTTAATTCTTCCGCATAGCTCCTCGCCTGTGCAGGAAGTCCCAGATGTTCGTAACACCGGATCAGCCCCTGTAAAGGTTCTTCTTCCGAACTCCGCAGCGCCAGTACCGGCTGTGTTTCATAAGCTGCATTATAATACCAGACAGCCGCTTCCTCAAAGTCTCCCGTCTCTTCATAGAAATACCCCAGTTCACAGCAGATTTCCGAACAGCCGTCCCCCGCGATCACCTTGGAAGTATACTTGAAAAATGTCACAGCAGCTCCCCGCAGTCTGGCGGCTCTGGCCACCACACAACAGCCTTCCGTAATCTCATCCGCACTTCTGTCCGGGGACGAAACTTCTGCCCTGAAATAATCTTCCGCTTCCAGAAAGTCCCGTGCCTCTCCCGCCAGGAACAGTTCTCTGGCATACATTCCGTACAGTCTTCTGGAAAGTAGTCTTGCCTGCGCGATCTGTTTGCGGAAATTTGCCAGATCCCTGCCCGCATGATTCTGTTCCGGCATGTGAGTGATGACTATATCGCTGTCATAGACTACCGGTTCCAGCCGTACAGTTTCATGGATTGGTTCTTCCCACACGAAGCTTCGCAGTCTGCGGAATAATTTGGGACGATATTCTTCATCAAAATTATACACTGTGCCGTTCTGTAGCTGATTGCCGTATTTCATCTGGACGATCTCGATCTCCGGAAGCAGTGTCTCCTTTAACAGTCGAAACCTTCGCCGGTTTTCTTCCGAAAGCACCTCATCCGCATCTGCGGAATAAATGTATTCCTTCGTAGCTTTGGAAAATGCAAAATTTCTCGCCGCACTGAAGTCATCGTTCCATGTGAGATCATATATTTTATCGGTGTATCCGGCTGCAATCCGCTTTGTGGCATCCGTGGATCCTGTATCCACAATAATGATCTCATCCACCAGATCCCTGACACTGTCCAGACACCTTTTCAGAACCCGTTCTTCATTTTTTACAATCATACACAAAGATATTGTGATCATTCCGGATCTCCGTTCCCGCATTTTTTGCATGCGATGCTGTTCCTACAGCACTTTGGATAAGAATTCCTGTAATCTTGGGCTCTTAGGATTGGTGAAGAACTCCTGGGGAGTATTCTCCTCCACGATATTACCACCGTCCATGAAAAGCACCTTCGTACCCACTTCTCTGGCAAATCCCATCTCATGTGTCACGACCACCATGGTCATACCGCTCTCTGCCAGTTCTTTCATAACTTCAAGTACCTCTCCCACCATTTCGGGATCCAGTGCGGAAGTAGGCTCATCAAACAGCATTACTCTGGGATTCATTGCCAGAGATCTGACAATTGCAATTCTCTGCTTCTGACCGCCGCTTAAAGATGCCGGATAAGCATCTGCCTTTTCCTCCAGTCCAACTCTCTTTAACAGCTTCAGGGCATTCTCTTTTGCTTCTTCCTCACCCATCAGTTTCAATTTCACGGGGGCAAGGGTAATATTGTTCATGATCGTCAGATTGTTGAACAGGTTAAAATGCTGAAATACCATACCCATATGCTGACGAACTTTGTTGATGTCGATCCTGGGATCCGTGATGTTCTGTCCATCGAACCAGATCTCACCGCTGGTAGGTCTCTCTAAAAGATTCAGGCAGCGTAAAAATGTACTCTTACCGGAGCCGGAAGGTCCTACCACCACGATCTTCTCACCGGGGTGAATATGATAATTTACCCCTTTTAATACCTGATTATCTTCAAAGCTTTTATGCAGATCTTTAACGATTATCACTCTTACGCAGTCTCCTTTCCAGTTTTGCAAGCAGAATGGACAATACCTTGGTCAGTACAAAATAGATGAAGGCAATACCAAGCAGCGGTGTAAATACATCAAACAACTTGGAGGTCATCTGGTTGGCCACACGGGTAAGGTCACTCATTCCTACGTAACCTACAATAGAGGTCTCCTTGATCAGCACGATAAATTCATTGCCCAGAGGCGGCAGGATGCTCTTGAATGCCTGCGGAATGATAATGTATCGCATCGTCTGGAATTTGTTCAGTCCCAGTGATCTGCCCGCTTCCATTTGTCCCTTGTCCACAGCCAGGATGCCTGCTCTGACGATCTCCGCCACATAAGCACCGGAATTGATACCGAATGTCAGACTGGCGATCAGCACACTGTTCTTACAGGTAGCCAGAATGCCGGACCACATAATCAACAACTGTACCGTAGTAGGAGTTCCGCGGATAATATCAATATAAGCACTTGCAATCCGGGACGCTATGGTCTTCGATCCGTTCTTTCTCGTGGATAATTTCAAAAATGCCGCTATGGTTCCGATCAGGATACCAAGCAGTGCCGCAAAAAAAGAAACCTCTAAGGTTACTCCCAGTCCTTTCAGATAAAGCTTCCATCTGTCCGCTTCAATGAAGGCTGCATAAATATGTTGCCAGATATTTTGCATGTTATTTCCTATGCCTTTCTTGTGAATGTATAAGTGTACGATTAGCCAAACTGTATATGTTGCCTACCTTAATATAGCAAAAAGAAGAGAATGGCACAAGCCATTCTCTTCTTTTTCATGTATATTTTGTATAAAAATTATTCACCGATGTACTCAGCTCCCAGTGCATCAAAAGTACCGTCAGCCTTCAGATCAGCCAGTGCCTGATTTACCTGCTCTACCAACTCGCTTCCCTTAGGCAGTGCGATAGCGTATTCCTCAGCTTCGAAGCCGAAATCAGCACCGTCGATGATCTTAACCTTACCCTCGAATTTGGTATTAAATACTTCTGCAGGGTTCTTATCAATGATAACAGCGTCTACTCTGCCGTTTACCAAATCGTTTACTGCATCGATTGCTCTGTTGTAGGTCTGTGCGGTAGCACCTTCGATATCCTCTGCCAGGAACATACCGGTGGTACCCAGCTGACAGCCGATGGTCTTGTTCTTCAGATCATCTGCAGCTGCGATCTCGGAATCTGCCGGTACGATCACAAACTGTACAGCTTCATAATACGCATCGGAGAAATCTACCTGCTCCTTACGATCATCAGTAACGGTCATTCCTGCGATAGCACCGTCGATTCTGTTGCCAATGGAACTAACCAGAGAGTCAAACTCCATATTCTCTACCTGTACTTCCATACCCAGTTTCTCGCCTACAGCCTTGATCAGAGCTACATCGAACCCGTCGGGTTCTCCGTCATCTCCTACATACTCAAAGGGAGGGAATTCTGCGTTGGTACCGAATACCAGTACGCCACCCTCGGTCTTATCAGCGGCCTCAGTAGTAGCTGCTACTTCTGTAGTGGTTGCTGCAGCAGTCTCTGCCACACTGCTCCCGGAAGCCTGAGAGCTCTCGTTTGCTGCGGAATCAGAACCACAGCCGGTCAACATTGCTGTACACATTACAGTTGCAAGTAACATTGCGATTGCTTTTTTCATAATATTATCCTCCTGTCTGTTTTCTACGGACGACAGCCGTCCTTAAACGTTGATTACTATAGCACCTTTTTGAAAATTGTGCAACTGTTTATGCATAAATATACGCAGCTTTACTCTGCAAATACAACATTACCGGGATCTGCACCCAGAAGGTTACCACTATATATGGAATAAACGGCTTCGGTACACGAAGTTTTCCATCCGGTGTCACATTTCTTCTGCAAAACTGTACTGCAGCCAGCAATGTCAACGCCGATAACATATGGATCAGAAACCACAACAGATTCCCCTGCCAGGCGCAGCCTGCCAACGCACATACAGAAAATGCATGACAGTCAGCTCTTCCGTACATTTGGGCAAACAATATCTGCTGCAGGAGTACAAACAATGCCATTGCTGCCGCCTGCTGTATGCTAAACCTGTCAGTAATCCTGCACACTCCATCCTCCATATAAGCTTCCGACACCGGAAGCCCCAGCAGTATTCCTGTCCATGGCAGGCACCACCACCATACATAATTATACACATAACTGTGTACAGCATCCATGCAGGCCGCCGCTAACAAACCTCCCGCCAGCAGGGAGCACAGGATCCCCTGTGCCCCTAGGATCACCAGTCTGTTTTCTTCCGGAAGTCTTCCATCCATTCCCCCTATAACAAGAATCACAACTGCATTGATCCAGGCCAGTCCCCCGAGAAGCCACGCTTTTCCGGGTTCCATCCTCTCGATGTCTCCCGATAGTTCCACACGCAGCAGCCAGATTGCACTACCATAGATAAGGCCTCCCAGAACCACCGACCACAGTATCCGGAACACGATTTCCAAGGCTCTCATACCTCCTTACCGTAACCGGGTACGCAGTTCATCCAACACATTTCCCGACACTCCGATCACGCTGATCGTCGGATGATCTTCCAGCCTCTTGTCACCTTTATAGGCCCGCACTGTGATTTCCTGTGTCTGGTTCTCCGGAGTATATAAAGGCACCATAAATTCCAGTTCTTCCGTCTTACGATACCCCTGACTTTCGGTATAATCATAGACTTTATTCAATGTCGGATCCAGTGCTGTCATACATTCCGGGAAAATGACTTCCACCCGGTCCGCATATCCCCATGTGGTAAAGGTAAGAATTCCGCTTTCGCCGCATTTGAAGACCGGCTCCTGCGGCTCCAAAATACGTTTCACACTGCTTTCCAGTGCAAATTCCGTCGTACCGTAACAGATACGGCTCTCATTCCCCACATGATCCGAAGCATATCCCAGTACCGTAAAATCCCCGCTGAACAGCGGTTCGTCCTCTGTGATTGTAATCACGATACAGCCATCTTCTCCGGGAAAGTAGGTCTTAGAAACAGCATTGTCCGTATTACTGATAACAATTGTAAAATGATCCACACCACTTAGAGCATCTGTGGCAGTAACACGTATGGTAACAGCTCCGTCTCTGCGATCGATCAGTGCCCGGTTCTCCAGTATTTCCATCCCCCGGATGACCGGAGCTTCTCCGTCAGCGATCAGAGCGATCCCGTTTTTCTGATCCTGCGTAGATACAGAATATATTTTATCTGTTCCGTGATCCGCTTCCGCTACCGGAATCACCCGAATCGTTTGTCCGTTCCGGTCTCCACTTATGACAAATTGCTGTACTCCGGTAAGTTCCTGGTTCCGGTGTGACCGCAAAGTATAGGAATAGGAATGTTGCTGCAGCACATTGGTCCCCTCAGTCGCATAAGACAGTCCCTCCGCATCTGTCCGGATCACATCATCCGTTATCTCCGCAGACGGTGTGACAATGATATTTCTCGCCCTGCCACCGTCCTCCGTCACCGTTTCATATATTGTCCCATTCAGTTGATAGTCCGGTCTGGCTGTACCTTCCATATAAGATGCATTCGTTAACGTGAACGGTGTCTTTCCGTCCGCCCGGACATACCAGGTTTTGTCCGCTGCCGCCGGATATACATTGCCCTCTGCCTCGTTTATCTTAAGCTGTTTTGTATGAAGCTTCCACAGAATCTGTTTTCCATCCACACAAATATGTGTGGTCTCGCTTACATTTCCCGCCACATCCACAGCGGCAACATGCAGATACTGCACCCCATCCTTTACCTCCAGTTCCATATGGGGTTCTTTACAATAACCGGCATCGTCCGTTACGACGGTATCCCTGTTTTGATCCACAAGATAATAATATCCCCTGATACCGCTAAGCAATGTGTTTTTTGCGATATTGGAGTCACATAGTTTGGAAGTACTGCCCGTCAGATAAGATTCCGCTCTATGATAATATACCGTCCCGTAATCCTCCGGCTCTGTCCACGAGATTCTTATTCTTTCACTGTCCAGTGCTTCTCTTACGACGTTCTCCGGAATTTTCCCGGGAGCCGCAAGATCAGTTGCCCTGACTCCCTTCAGCTGTAAAGTCTCCTGGTAGCCTATTGCTTTTGACTGCAGACACAACAGCCCGTCTCCACTCCGTACTCCACTTTCACTTTCATATAGCAGTGCACATTCCGGATTTACATAATTGCTTCCGCCATATGCCGGCTTCGAGAATAGGACCTGGCCTTCCGTATAACCGCATACAAGAGTTCTCCCACCACTGAAACTAAGTGAGCTGATTCCCGCGGTAAACCAGACATTTCCTCTTAAATGAAAATTCAGATGCACGTAGATATGTGTCGTTCCTTCCGGTAATGAGATATGCAGGGACTGCCGGAAATCACTGGCTGCCGGGTCTCCGCCGCCATGTTTATCATAAAAAGGATAATCCCGAAATTTTCCCTGTGCAATTTTTGTTCCTTTCTGATCCAGGATTACAAATTCCGACGGCTGCTCCTCATCCGGCAGCCAGTCGGTATTCACAATATTTCCACCCAGAGATCCCCATCCATCGCAAAAATATGAAAGATTCAATGTCGTATTGCCATTGGTGGGAATCCCCCGATAACCGGAAACATTCCACATCTGTTCCTTAGGATAATTCCCGTTTCTGGCCCATCCGACCCGGACTATGGCACGGCTCCACTCATCATCGTCCGTACTTGTGGTATGTCCGTTATACTGATAAGAATTTGTGCCTGAGGAATCAAAGCAATTCGATCCCCACATAAAATATTCCCAATCTCCGAATGTTGGTGTATAAGAAGCATTTCTATAGCAGTCATTCGTATGGTGATGCACGATCTTCTCTCCGGCGGTTCCTCCATAATATCCGGCTCCGCCTCCGGCCATACCCGCTTCTCCTTCCTGCTGCCCGAGGACACTTTCCATGCTGCCACCCTTGCCGCCTGCACCGCCCGGTGATGCTCCACCGCCTCCTCCTGCGATCAGCAGGATTCCCTTCCGGTCGGATACCACGGATGTCATTCCTCCTCCGTTTCCATAATTTGAAGCTCTGCCGCCTTTGTTATACCCGTTTTGACCACCCACGGCATAGGTCAGCTGTTCCCCCCTCTGCAGCCAGAATGTTCCGGAGGCACTTCCCCCACATCCTCCCCGAAAGGAACCATAGCCCTGTCCCTGCGCCCCCATCGCCTTTATGACGTAGAGTCCGGTATACGGCACGTTATATGTCCTCGTCTTTGCTTCATAAATACCGGTCAGTTCAACGGCCGCTCCGCTGTTGATATCCGTTGCACTATTAATCCGCATCCAGGCACCGTCTTCCAGTCTCTGATAAATAAGGTACGTTTTGTTGTTGTGATCCGTCTGCTCCCAGGACAGATCCACCGCTCCTTTTCCTTCGTTTTCCTTGTAGTTATCTTTCGCCAGCAGGGTAAGATCCACCCATTGCGCGTACAATGTCGTATTTTCGGACGGTATGATGCTGTCGCCCGCTCCTCCTGCCGTCGGAATTCCGAGTCATAATACCAGCCTCCAAAGGACCACCCGGGTCTGGTGGTCTCCGGTAATGTGACAGGTTCCGGCTGATAGACTGCCGTCAGCCTGTCCACATTACCGTCCGGAGCATCAAAGATATATTGCTTTCCATCCAGACTCCCCCGGAACGGATGCACCTTTTTCCATTCGACAAACCGATTTTTCCCCTGCACCGGAGTGATCTCCGATCCGCCATTGGCACGAAAACAGACTGTATACCCATCTGGTGCGCAGACCAGTTCTTCCTGCAACAGATATCTTTCAAGATATGGCTGCGTTACAGAAAATATCTCCCGGTCATCATACTTTCCTCCATTGGCATAAAGCACAAGGGTGCTTTCACTCCGCACCCATTGTGCATATAAATTGACTACACCATGATCGTTATCTGTCCAGGTTGTCCGGTCTCTCCAATCCGCCTGCCTGAGATTTTCGATTGCAGCTTTATCCGCATAAGCGGTTCCTGAACCATCTGGCTCTGTGTTCCAGCCCGCGAACAAATATCCGGTCCTGCTGTAATTGTTCTCTGTCAGGTGTGTCACCGGAGTGACCGTCTTGCCTTCGTAGACTATGGCATCGTTGTACATATGGATACTGTCATCCATATAACCGTTATAAGATGCACCTCCCGTATTGGCCTGATAACAGACCTTATACTGATTCCAGGAAATATTTTTACATTTATGTGCCGGCAGATCCACCCCCTGCTCCAGATTGTCGCAGAACGGACAGAGATAATAGTAGCTCATCGGTTTTCTTTCGTTGCCCAGATCCAGGTACTGTATCGAGGCCGCCGCTTCTCTGCTCATATAGATATTGTACTCTTCAATGGCTTCTCCGCAATCCGCACAATAGGCTTTCCAGCCGGAATAATAATACTGCATGCATTTTTGTCTGCCAAAAGATACCCCGTGCCAGTTTTTTCCGGTATATCCATTATGAATACACTGTCCCGACCGGTGGACCACTTTCCAATATCTCACTGGGATTTCTCCATACCGTTTCTCTGTATAAATATGTTCTCCCACTACCGGATCTCTCAGCGAAGAAGGAATCTGCGTATACACAGTGGTGCTGTCATCCCGGGCATACCACACATAATCCCGGTCTCCTGCGCAGGTTGTAAATGCACGTCCATCCGGACTGAAAGAAACATAAGGACTGTTGTAAATGGTCTTTTTCGCTGCCGCTTCCGACTGTATCGAAAACAGGAGCGCAATTCCCAGCACGAGTAATCCTGCCAGATATCTCCCATACCGCATTCTCATTCCTCCTGCCTATCCGTATCCTCTGCCTTGACCACACGCAAGGAGCCCTGTGCCAGTGCAGCATAAAAGTCCGCCACCCTTTCTTTTTCCATATAGATATTTACTCTCTGTGCTGGAGTTGTCCCATCATCACCGCCGATTGCAGCTCCATTCCGGTCAAACACCTGTTGGACAAACACATTTTCCCACAACAGTTTCCCGTTTTGTTCCTCTTCCTCCTGTTCCACACAATAAATATGGATCCTGTCTCCGGCACGCAGGACACCTCCCACTACCTGGTACAGATCTTCGGCGCGGAATCCGGCTATAACAGGTTCCCGCATCTGCTCTGTGATCTCCGACAGTGCCCGCAGCATGCCTGTAGTCAGTACCATCCCCTGTTCCACTCCATATGCCGCTATTCTTCCGCTTGCCGCCTCTGTGCTTTTCAGTGCAGTCTCCGGCACAATTCTTTTGTCGATTTCCATGACTGTAATATACTGCTCTGCATTTTCCGCGGAGATTTTTTCTCCCCTGGGAATTGCCGCCGTTACCACGCATACCTGTTCTTTTTCGTATTCCGTAAGCACTCTCTTTTCTGTCTGCAGCAAAAAAACAAATACTGCCATAGCCGCCACAAACGCTGCCAGGATACTTCCGTTCCAGATTCTATTCTTCCACGCCTGACTCATCTTCCGTTTTTTCATTCGTTTCCTCTCCCATATATTCACTGACCACATCTACCAGCTTACTTTTTTCAGCAGTTACTGTAATTCCCAGAAAACCTTCCACCGGATATGTGATCTCACTGTACACACCGGTATTCTCAATGGTCTGTCCCCCCGGAGTCCTCACTTCTCCCAGGGTTCCTTCCCATTCCAGGATCCTTCCGTCACCGTTTCGTTCCCACACCTGCACTTTTGTTCCCGTGACATTATAGATAATGTAATTTCGTATCTCTACCTTTCCGGAAATCAGCTTGTGACCTACTGCTTCATAATTTTCATTTAACCCCAGATTTTCACGGACAGCAGAACAATATCCCGCATACGCCTGTTCCTGATCTGTGATATGTACCTTATGTGTGCTACCATACTCCCGGATGTCAATGACTGCCGATGCCAGATTGGACAGTGCCAATGCATCTTCCAGATACCGTGCAGATGCCTTGTACATTGCCAGTTGCAGCTGCATATACAACAAAATTGCCAGAAACAGTATCAGAAACAATCCCAGCACCCAGGAAACCTGTCCGCTTTCTGCTTTTCCTGTCTCCTGCCGGTTCTCAGTTTTTGGCAGTCGATACTCTCTTTTCCCGTATTTCATAATGTCCGCCCAGCTTTCCGTGAATCTGCAGGATAATGCGTTCCCCATATCCTGCAGGTTCCAAAGTACTTCCCTCATAATCGATCTCTGTCAGTCCTGCCGTCTCCAGTTCTGCCGTGAGGTGTGCCTGCTCCGCCGGTTCCAGATATCCTACCGTTTCCATTTTCAGCAGATAGGCCCTCGCCAGCTGTCCTACATTCTCTTTTGCCTGGAGCAGCTGCACATTCTGCAGGTAGTTCAGCATCACTACCGTCAGTGCCAGCACACACATGCCCATCGTCAGCAGCTCTCCTATGTTCCCTGGCTGTTTCCCTCGTTCCGTCATCTTCTCTCCTATCCTATACCCCTGTCAGGATATCTGCCGCTTTGGTCTGCATCGCTGTTACAATGGTCTGTATAAACGTTGTCAGACTGTCCTTCATGACCACGCACAATAACAGTGCAATAATACACAGACCTACAGTGACCAGGATCCCGTCGATCCCCTGCTCCTGCCGTAAGGCATGTTCTTTTACTTTTCCCCAGATTCTCTGTAAATTCTTCATATTTTGTCCCTTTCTTGTTTTGTTTTATTGGTATTTCAGAATTGCACCACTGCCCGGAACATATATCCCACACAGGCATA
>ERZ780128.480-NODE-480-length-15747-cov-2.027466_pt1 | contig 15747 bp, 8 predicted proteins | sample MGYA00511170_ERZ780128 | MGnify/ENA primary metagenome ERZ780128 (study PRJEB29588, sample SAMEA1970465) | human gut metagenome | biome: human gut; feature: human-associated habitat; material: faeces | place: Denmark | collected 2008/2010 ...
GTGCCACCTCTGCCATATCGAAATCGGCATAAGGCTTGGTATAGTCAAAAGTCTGCATACCGCCCCAACTTTCCCAGCCTTCATTCCAGCCCTCGAACATCACCGCTTCTATGTTATTGGCAGCAGCAAAGTCTATATAACGTTTGGCATTAGCGGTGGTGGCGCCGTGGCGTTCATCCATCGTCCACGTTTCAACCCCCAGATGCATTCCCCACCAGATACCTACGTATTTCATAGGACGTATCCAGCTCAAATCACCCTCCAGCGCACAAGGTTCATTCAGATTCAGTATCAGGCCGGAGTTTATCAGACCTACCGCTTTGGGAGCTATCTGGATACTGCGCCACGGAGTAACGAAAGTTCCTCCGGCAAAACGGGCTTTTACCCCATCGGGCCAGGAGGCCAGTTCCGATTTGAAGTGACAACCTTCGGTATGCTTCAAAGTCATTTCGGGGAAATCGGTCAAAGCCGCTTCGTGAATACTGGCATATACCCCGTTATCTGTTTTGAAAGTCATCGGGGTATTGGCATTATCCACCTTGCTGACGGGCAGGGTACGATACAGCAACTCGTAGGTTTCAAAACTGGCGGGAATAGACCATGACTTGCCGTCTTGTGCCAAATTAAATGAAGTGAGCTCATCCATTACGAACACACTGTCCACTTGGGGTACTTGATATTCATAACGAAAGCCCAGACCGTCGTCGAACACGCGGAAACGGAGGGTCAGCTGTGTATTTGCCTGGTCTTTCAAACGCACGGCCATTTCGTTATAATGGTTCCGGATTGATTTATTTTCTCCCCAAGGTTGGGTCCAAGTTTCATCCTTTGTGGTGTACTCGGTACTTTCTATCAGAAAACCTTTGGAAAGATTTACCCCGTCACGGCCTTCAAAGCCCATAACAGAAGGAGTGATGAACGGTTTTCCTCCTACAGAAACTCCATAGGTCATCGCTCCTGCCTCATTCAGGTTGAATACTAATTTTATATTGCCATCCGGCGATGTTAATTCCGTGGGACGGGAACATCCGCAAAACACAACTAACAAAAATAATACATAGTAACTGTATGTCTTCATACTATTAAATTGGATTAATGATACAAATATAGAACAATTAAGTAAGGTATCACACTTATCGAAGGAGGAAAATTATTTTAAATGGGAGAAGATTACATATAATGAGAAGTATCAACAGAATAAAATAACAAACGCCGATAAAGCCCTTTTAAAGACTCTACCGGCGTAAGTTCACCTATTAAAAAAATCAGAATTCCAAGTCAGCCAACTGAGGATTATGGTCGGAAAGTAAAGCTTCCGGTACTTCAGCCGGTATCTCACAGTTCTTTACCAGAACTTGCGGAGTGACAAAGATGAAATCAATCTTTTCACAATCCTCGGCCGGAATACGGGCAAAATCATGAAAAGTATAATCAACGCCGGTCACACGGGCAGCCGTCTTATAAGCATCCTTCATCACAAACTCGTTGGTAGTAATCGTTTCGTATGCATCGCTCGCATCGGTCACATTAAAGTCACCCGTAACCACTGCGGGGCGTTCGCCTACGATCTCTTTTATCTTACGAATAATGAGCAATGCGCTTTGACGGCGAGCCTCTTCACCTACATGGTCAAAATGAGTATTGACAGCCATGAATATCTTTCCGGTGGCCTTGTCTTTAAATTTCGCCCAAGTGGCGATACGGACACAAACCGCATCCCATCCCATCATTCCTACGCTATCGGGATTTTCGGCCAACCAGAAAGTATTGGAGTCCAACACCTCATATTTGTCCTTACGATAGAATAGCGGCGCATATTCACCTGCTGTCTTCCCGTCATCACGTCCCACACCGATACCATCGTATTCGGGCAAGCCTGCACGAAGATCCTGAAACTGGTTATGCAAAACTTCCTGCATACCGACAATATCCAGTTCACGGTCCTTAATAAACTGGCACACACGGTCTTTCCGATATTGCCAATTGTTCAAACTGTCTTGCGGATTGTCATAACGGACATTAAAAGTAGCCCAACGAACGTCGGTCTTCTTCTCTTCCGCACAGCCGCCCAATAACAGGACGGCTGCCAATAAAAATAGAATTTGCTTCATTTTGTTTCTTTTTATGTTCCCTAGGATACAAAGATAGCAATTTCTATCGGAAATTATTCGGAGTATGCCACTGACCTTTATCATTCATCGTATCGGCCACATCCCACCATACACGGCTACCCTGGTTCACATTGCCCGGTTTATTGGGGTTACGGGACTCGCTGTTAGGATAGTTGATGCGTTTGATAAGCTTGCCGGACGCCACTTCTCCATTGGAATTGTTTCCATTGACCGGAGCCAGCAGATAACGCGGATAGTCGGTACGACGCACTTCTGCCCATCCTTCATTTCCATTCGGGAAAACGGCAATCCACTTCTGAGTAATAATCTGTTCCAATTGTTCTTCCTTACTACCACCGGCAAATGCTTTTACGCCATCCAGATGACTGATGTATTCATTGGCCTTGTCCGCATCAATTTCATAATAATCCATAGATGCCTTGATACCTTTCAAATAAAGAGCTTCAGCAGTTTCATCCACCAATGACGGCCAGCGCAATGCTGCTTCCGCTTTCAGGAACAAGCTTTCAGCATAACCCATCCAGACAATTTCACGAGCCAGATTCCACCAATAATCCTTGTTCATGGCATCAGATGACAGAATACAGCGGTTGGCAGAATATCTGTTCAGATAAGAACCGCCTACATTGGTTTCTCCATTCATCACCCCGTTGAAATCTCTCTTCAGATTCTCTGTGGGAAGCGGACTGGTAGTCAACGAATCAAACGGAGTAGGACGGAACCATAAAACTTCACAACGAGGGTCGAGATAACAATTCTCTGAATTCTCATTGAAAGTAACGGCATCGGCTGCCGCACCTTCTTTCAAGGCCTGATTCTTATAGGCCCGTTCCATTTCTTTCGACAATACAGCATTGCCGGTCCAACTGAACAACAACGCGTAGATATTTTCATTACCGCCGGCGATATACTGACGTTTCGGAGTCTGCTTCATATTGTCATCCTGGCTTTGCATCAGACCGGCCGGATCTGTCAAAGCTGCTTTTGCCTGAGTCTGGGCCAATTCCGGATTTACATTGGATACACGCAAAGCAAGGCGCAAACGCAGTGTATTGGCAAAACGACGCCATTTGTCCACATCACCCCCATAACATTTGTCATTGTCACCTAAATCATACTGACTGACAGCAGGAAGATTTTCCTGATGCAACTCTGTTATTGCCTGATCCAACAACTGGAAAAGGATATTATAAACTTCCTTTTGAGGTGTATAGGTCACATTTTCTTCCGGTGGCATGGCTCCCTTCACATAGTAGGCTACAGGAATATCTCCGTAAGTGTCCGTCTGCATGGACAACAAGAAAGCATAATAAATGCGGGTAATATAGAATGCCGTATGATAATAATCCTTATTACAGAAATAGAATGTCTTGACCAACTGACTGTATTCCGAAGTGCTGCGGTCATCATAGAAATGCTTCCAGCGGCTGGCCGACCATCCATCCGTATAAGAATAGGTAGGCGCCTGATTCACAAAGCCGCTGACATTGTTTCCCCAATAACCGGCATAGATATCATGAGTCAGATTGGTCGTTGTCTGATAATCATTGTAAGGACCTTCGTAGGTGAAATTGGCAAAAATACTTCCGATAGCGCCTTCCATCCCTTTCAAACTTGCCATGGCATGTTCCGTCAAAGTATAATCAATATCTATACCGTCGGCCGATACATTCTCCACAGTCGGGTCGTAAATCGGTGCGTAAGGATTTGTATTCAATTCCTCAAAATCATGGCATCCGGCCAAAGCCAGCAACGAACATAAGGCTACGGATTTATATAATTTGATTTTCATAATCAGTTTTTCCTTTTAATTAATTAGAAACCTAAGTTGATAGAAATACCGAAAGTACGTGTAAACGGCAACGATGCATAGTCAATGGCTTGTGAGAACATCGTAGTGTCATAGCCACCTTCGGGGCTTGTACCCGGTGTGTGCTTCATCAGATAGCACAAGTTACGTGCTACAAATGAAACATTCAGCGAGTTGACAGGAGTCTTCTTCAGCATAGATGAAGGGAATGAATAGCCGATTGACAATTCTTTCAGCTTAATGAAAGAAGCATCGTAGATGAAATCCTCAGCCTGCAATGCACCATAGTATTCTGAAGCGGACACCTGTTTTGTATTCACCTCGCCTGACTCTGTCACACCGGGGAATACCATCATATAGTTGTTTTCCTCACCACGGTTCAAGGTACGTTTAGCCAAACCGTTTCCGGTAGCCAGCATCTCGGAATAAGAGAAGATATCACCACCGAATTTCATATCAAACAGTGCAGACAGTGTAATCCCTTTATAAGTAAAGGTAGGAGATACAGACATGGTCAGCTTTGGCTGGATATTACCGATAGGTTTGTTCACATATTCGGACTCATTGGTCACAGTCATGGGCAACCCATTTTCATTTACGATAATATCACCGTTTTCATTGCGCTTATAAAGCGATGTAGCATAAATCTCGCCTAATTTGTGTCCGGCGCGTGTACCTACTTTTACAGGGAAGTTTCCATCACCGTTAAAGAACATATAGTTCACATTTTCTTCCGGAGCCAGTTCTTTCACCTTCGATACGTTGTGAGCCATATTCACATTCAAGTCAAAAGCGAAATCCTTTGTTTCTACCAGAGTGGAATACAACATCAGTTCCACGCCTTGATTGGTTACCATACCTGCATTTACCCATTGTCCTCCACTCCAGGGAGCTGCTGCGGGTACTTTCATAATCTGGTTCTTTGTTTTGCTGTAATAGTAAGTAAAGTCAAAGCCCAGACGGTTGTTCAAGAACTTCATGTCCAGACCTGCTTCATAAGAGGTCGCGATTTCAGGCTTCAACTGATCGTTCATCTTCACATTATCCTTGGTCGGAGTCAATACACCATTATCGAATTTGAAAGAGTAGGTGTTGTATAACTGATAAGGGCTTGTGTCCTTACCTACCTGTGCGGCAGACAGACGTGCCTTGGCAAATGTCACCCAGCTTGGCAACGGTTTGTCGATAGAGCGCAAGAAGTCCGACACTACGAAACTGAGGTTGGCAGACGGATAGAAGAAAGAATTGTTACCTGACGGAAGAGTGGATGACCAGTCGTTACGGGCTGTCAAATCCAAAGACAGATATTCCTTCCATGCCATCTGTACAGAGCCGAACACTGAGTTCATGGCACGCTTGTAACCATCCTCACTACCGGTTCTCAACAAATTGGCCGCATTCAGCATCCAGTTACCTTTGTCCACCATATTACCTACGCCCACGCCCAAAGTTTCCGAACGCTGGTACATAAAGTTACCACCGACATTGAAGCCCAGACGGAAGTTATCAGTCAACTGACGGTCACCCATCAAAATGACTTCAGCATTTGACTCGAAGAAGTTTTCTTCACTACGGTCCATTGAATCATTCGTAATCATGGAAGTATTGGCTTCTCCATTGATACCATCCCCCGCATTGGTGCTTTGCACTCTGGTGCGGTAGTAGTCAAAAGCGTATTTGGCAGACAGATGCAGCCAATCTGTGAAATTGATTTTCATGCTATAATATCCGAAAGCACGCCAGCGTTCATCCGAATTCTGACGCTGATGCAATACATAATAAGGATTACGGATACTGGCAGTAGGTCCTGTCCAGTTCACATGCGCATGAGTTTCATCAGAATATTGTTTCAAGTCATCCAGACGGACGTTGTTAGGGATTCTCATCAACTGGGAAATAGCACCGTAATCTCCATACAGTGGACGGTTATCGGCTTTTGTACGTGAAAGAGAAATCTTTCCGTCCATAGACACCCATTTGTTCAATTCCGTTCCTGCATTCAGGTCGGCATTCACACGGCTCAAACTTTCAGTGGGGAATACACCGTCATTGTCGGAGTATCCGAAAGAAGTACGGAAATGTGATTTCTCTGTACCGTTGCTGATAGATACGTTATGCGTATGCGAGAAACCGGTATCAAAATAATCTTTCAACTTATCCCCATAGTTAGAGTAAGCGTAAGTTTCTCCGTTCCAAGCCTCTTTCATGCTTCCATCCAATACCGGGCCCCAGCTTCCGCTATCCGTTTTGTCATACACCGCAGTCTTGGCATCTTTTGTATCAATATGTCCTTGTCCGTAACGGCGTTGCATATCCAATGTCTCGCCGATAGCTGTCCAAGTAAAATTACCACTATAACGGATTCCGAAGCCATCCTTCTTACTACCTTTCTTTGTCGTAATCAAGATAACGCCATTACCTGCACGTGAACCGTAAAGAGCAGCCGCATTCGGACCCTTCAAAACAGAAATACTCTCGATATCATCCGGATTAATGTCCATGGAAGCGCTACCACGGTCAACACCATCATAGCGGGATGCGCTTGAAGTGCTAGTGTCGCTGAAAGGAACGCCATCCACAATCCATAACGGCTGATTGTTGTCGGTAAGAGAAGAGTTACCACGAATGGTGATTTTCGTAGAACCACCTAAACCTGTAGCCGAAGTATTCATCTGAAGACCTGCCACCTTACCTTGCAAGGCACTGGTCACAGACGGGTCACCTGTCTTGTTCAGTTCATCACTTTTCAGTTCCTGAACCGCATAACCCAACATCTTCTTCTCACGTTTGATCCCCAAAGCGGTTACCACCACTTCGCCAATCTGCTGTGTATCTTCCTGCATGGTTACATTCAGTACATTCTTGCCATCGGGCTTCAATGTTTCCGAACGGTAACCAATGTATGAGAACACAATCTCACCATTTCCGGGAACGGACAAAGAATAGTTACCTTCAAAGTCTGTAATCGTACCGGCTGTGGGATTTCCTTTCACTTGTACGTTTACACCAATCAAGGCCTCTCCTGTCGCATCAACCACTGTTCCGGTCACTGTATGCTCCTGTCCTGTCTGTTGAGGTGTCTGAGGCTCTCCGGATGCTGAAAGATAGACAATGTTATCCTCTATCTTATACGTAATTCCTTTGCCTTGCAAAGCCGCATCAAGTACAGACTGCAATGAACCGTTCTTCACATCAATGGCATTCACCGGCGTTTCAGCCAGTTTGTCATCATAGAAAAACTGATAGTTAGACTGTGATTTGATGTTCTTGATTACCGCTCCAAGAGTTGTCTTGGGAGTTGAAAGAACAATTTGTGCGCGGGTCCATTGCATGGGTGCAGCCACAAACAAAAGAATCAAAAGTGCCCTGAGTAATTTGGGCTTTCTCATTAATTGATTGCCTTTCATAATTTATTAAATTAGTTAACACTGACTTATTTTTCTCCAGTGAAGGGGTTCTCATGCCCCTTTCGAGAATAAAAACAGGCAGCTAAAAGAAAACACTTACTCCATCTCGTTCTTTTTTCTAAATTTTCTAGAAAAAACAGAGGAAAGGCAAAAGTAGTGATATCATCGGACTTTGACGTATAGAAGAAATACTTAAAAAGAAAAAGGGGATGTACTCTTGCAATGCTGCCAAAAGAGAACATCCCCCTCCAACCTCTCTTTACAAAAGAGAAATGCATGGTGAAACTTTTATTTCATTGTTTCGTCTTTTGAAAATGAATAAGGCAAATCACTTTCTTGTGTTCCACGCTGCATATTCGGACGGTCGGTCATCTTGAAATCGATAACACCACCTTGTAACAATTCATTGTGTTTCAAATAATTCTTGGTATAAACAGTACCGTTTACACGCATTTCATCTACATATCGGTTGGTATCGCTGTTATCCGGTGCGGTTATTACCAAGTTCTTTCCGTTTTCAAAATGCAGTGTCGCTTTCTTGAACAACGGAGCACCCAGAATATATTCATCTGTACCGGGACATACCGGATAGAATCCTAATGCAGAGAATACATACCATGCCGAAGTCTGTCCATTATCCTCGTCACCGCAATATCCGTCAGGTCCGGCTGTATACATACGGTTCATCACCTCACGCAACCAATATTGCGCTTTCCAAGGCTGGCCTGCATAGTCATACAGATAAATCATGTGCTGGATGGGCTGGTTTCCATGTGCATAGTTACCCATATTCATAACTGTCATTTCACGGATTTCATGAATCACCTGTCCATAATAGCTATCATCAAAGATAGGGGGAACCGAAAAGACAGAATCAAGCATGGTAACGAACATTTCCTTACCTCCCATCAAATCAATCAATCCCTGAGGGTCATGGAATACAGACCAGGAATAATGCCAGCTGTTTCCTTCCGTAAAGTCACCTCCCCATTTCAACGGCGAGAATTCAGGAGCGAACTTGCCGTCCTTCTGCTTGCCACGCATCAATTTACTTTCCGAATCAAACAGGTTCTTGTAATTCATGGCACGCTTGGCAAAGAGTGCGATTTCCTTCTTCGGACGCTTCAACTCTTTCGCCAGCTGATAAATACACCAGTCATCGTATGCATATTCCAATGTACGGGCTGCATTCTCATGAATCTTCACATCACAAGGCACATAGCCCAGCTTGTTATAATATTCATACCCCAGACGTCCGGTAGAAGAAACTTCAGGATGTACGGCTTCCGTTCCATGAATCAGTCCTTTGTATAATGTTTCCACATCTTCCACACGTACTCCTTTCAGATAAGCATCGACCAAGATAGAAGCTGAATTATTGCCGACCATGCAACCACGATGACCGGGGCTGGCCCATTCGGGGAAGAAACCGCTTTCCTTATAAGTATTAACCAAACCTTCCTGTATTTCCTTATTTACCGAAGGATACATCAGGTTCAAGAAAGGGAACAAGCAACGGAATGTATCCCAGAATCCTGTATCCGTATACATATATCCCGGCAGCGTTTCGCCATTGTAAGGACTGTAATGAACAGGTTGTCCGTTGGCATCCAGTTCATAGAATTTACGCGGGAACAACAAGGAACGGTACAAGCAGGAATAGAAAGTACGGTATTGATCCAATGTTCCACCTTCCACTTCTACTTTACCTAAGACCTCATTCCAGGCATCTTTACCTTTCTGTACCAATACTTCAAAACTGTCACCACCCAATTCCTTCAGGTTCCGAATTGCTTGTTCAGGACTGATGAATGAAGAGGCCACACGGGCATGAACTACTTCACCTTTCTTTGTCTTGAAACCGATAACGGCTCCGGTATGGAAATCAGTCTGCTCCAGTTTACCTTCTTTCAAGGTTACAGGAACACTGCCATCCGGTTTTTCAGGCTGTACATCATTAGAGAACGTAGCCTCATAAGTAAACGGCTTATCAAACTCAATAACGAAATAATTCTTGAAGTTGGCAGGAACACCACCACTGTTACGGGTAGTATAGCCCACGATTTTGTTTTCTCCGGGAATCACCTTGACAGACGAACCACGATCAAAAGCATCCACCACTACATATGAATCATTCTCAGGAAAAGTGAAACGGAACATTACGGCACGCTCCGTAGGAACCATTTCGGTTACGACATCATGTTCTGCCAAATAAACCTTATAATAATAAGGTTTTGCAATTTCAGCTTTATGAGAGAACCAGCTTGCACGCTTGTCCTCTTCAAATTCCGGTTTTCCTGTTACGGGCATGATGGAAAATTGACCATAGTCATTAATCCACGGACTGGGCTGATGGGTTTGTTTGAAACCACGGATTTTATTAGCCGTATAGACATACTGCCATCCGTCCCCCATCTTTCCTGTCTGGGGAGTCCAGAAATTCATACCCCACGGGCGGGATATGGCAGGATAAGTATTTCCTGTAGAGAGTTCAAAGGAAGACTGTGTACCTACCAACGGACTCACATAGTCTGCATAATCCTTTGCCTGCACAAACAGTGTAACACACAGGACTGCAACTGATAGAAATAATTTTTTCATGATATTGTTATTTGGGTTAAGTTATACTTTTAATTCTTCACCTGTTTTCCCCATTCCGTCGGTACGGGACTCATGGTAATCTCCATCGTTCCTCCACGTACCAGATCATCATGGGTAAAGAAAGGAACATCCAGTGGTTTTCCGTTCAACAGAACCGACTCAATGTACTTATTGGTCTTCGAGTTGTTGTGGGTACGGATAACGAAAGTCTTGCGGTCGGGCAGATTAATCGTCACCTCCTCAAACAACGGACGTCCGATAGAATAAACCGGCTTGCCGGGACATACCTGATAGAAGCCCATGGAGTTCAAAATATACCATGCAGACATCTGACCGCAATCTTCATTACCCGACAAGCCGTCAGGAGCATTGAAATACTGGTTATGCAGCACACTGTCAACCAATTCCTGAGTACGCCATGGACGGTTTACATAGTTATACATATGAGTAATGTGATGACTAGGCTCATTGCCATGCGCATACTGGCCTATCAGTCCTGTGATATCAGCAGAGGTAGCCTCCCCTTCCAACTGGGAAGAAACCGTAAACAAGGAGTCCAGCTTTCCTACGAAAGCATCCTCCCCACCCATCAAATTCACCAGTCCCAGGATATCATGCGGAACAAACCAAGTCCATTGCCATGCAGTACCCTCGCAATAATCATCATTACGGTGATTGGAAGAACGGGGATTGAACGGAGTACGCCATTCACCTTTACTATCCAATCCACGCATGAAACGGGTGGCAGGATCAAAATAAAATTCGTAAGCATCTGCAAAACGGGCATACTTCTCCTTGGTTTCAGTATCTCCCAAGCTGTCTGCCAGCACGGAGATACACCAGTCATCATACGCATACTCCAATGCTTTCGCCACCGATTCATTCTCACGGTCACATGGAATATAGCCAAGAGTATTCTTATAATAACGTGCTTTAGGCATAACATATGGAATCAGCCAATCGGGAGCTACAATACCGGTAGTGTCATATTCCGCTGCACGCAGACATGCCTTGTAAGCTTCCTGCACATCAAAATCGCGGTATCCCTTCACATAAGAATCGGTTACCAACGAAGCCGCATGATACCCTACCATCGTTCCGGTATAATTGGATACACAATCCCATTTCGGGAAAATACCACCTTCTTGATGCTTCTTTATCAATGAACGGATAAACTCCGTATTCAACTGAGGATCGACAATAGTCAGTAACGGATGTAACGCACGGAAAGTATCCCACAAAGAGAAAATGGTATAAACCGGATGTTTCATGTCGGTGGTATGCACTTTCAAATCCATTCCCAAGTAACGCCCGTCTACATCTGTAAACAGATTGGGACTTAGGAAAGCATGATACATAGCCGTATAGAAAATGGCACGCTGGTCTTCATTATTGGTTTTGACTGCAATCTTTGACAGGCATTCATTCCATTTCTTCTTAGCATCGGCACGCACTCCATCAAAATTCCAACCGGGCATCTCAGCCTGGAGGTTCTTATAAGCACCTTCCGCATCAACAGAAGAGATAGAGAACTTAGCCAGCACTTGTTCATCTTTCGCCGTTTCAAAATGCAAAAGCATTTTGCATACAGGAATCTGTTTGTCATTTTCCTGAACAGTATCCGTGTACAAAGTATACGTGAAGGGTTTGGAAAATACGGCATAAAAATAAAGATCCTGCCGGTATGCCCAATAGGCACTGCGTTTGCGCCCCCGCAACACAGTATCATTCACAGCCTCCACTTCCATGACCTGATTGATTTGTTGCTGAATATTATAGTCCATATCCAAGATAAATCCTGACTCCTTACTTTCCGGGAAAGTATACCGATGCATTGCCGCACGCTCTGTCGAAGTCAGTTCGGCTTTTACCCCGTATGTATCCAGGAAGACAGAATAATATCCCGGTTCGGCATGTTCCTTTTCATGAGAAAAAGCCGATGCGAAAGGACGCTTCTGGCTTTCTGTTCCCAAGAAATCAGTACGCTGCACACCTACAGTCGGCATCAACAGGAAATCTCCGAAATCCGCACACCCGGTACCACTAAGACGTGTATGGGCAAAGCCATTGATCGTAGTATCTTCATAATAATATCCGGAACAGGAATCCCAACCGTCAATACGAGTATCCGGCCCCGGCTGTATCATGCCATGAGGAACCATAGCACCCGGATGAGTATGCCCATGGCCTCCTGTACCAATAAAAGAGTTGACATAGTGGGTGTAATCATTCATTTCATTGCCCTCAGAATCACATGCGGTGAAACACAATAACCCTAGAAGACAGCCGCTTAAGAGCATGTTGATTTTCATAGATCTTTATTTAAAAATTATTTTGTTTCCGATGAGATAAATATATTGTTATCATCTACTTTCTTATAATTGAAAGGAATAGAGTTACGCAAAGAATTCAGCACAGACTCTATATTATCTTTCTTTTTCAGTACACCTGAATAAGTATTAGTACTGTCTACATCCGGTGAAAGGATAATCTTCACCCCATAGAACCGTTCCAATGCTGCCGCAATCTGGAAAATAGATGACTTTTCAAATGGAATCAAGTCATTATGCCAGACTATCTCCATCTTGGGATCGACCTGTTTTACCTGCATCCGCCCTGTCACCCTGTTTAAAACAGCCTTTTGTCCCGGTAACAAAGTAATTCTGCCTTTATCTGATTTATCTTTTACCTCAACTTCACCCTCTATCAAGGTTGTTTCCGCAAAACTGTTATCCGGACGACATTTTATATTGAAAGAGGTTCCCAAGACCCTGACATCCATTGCCTGACTTTTTACCGTAAAAGGTTTCTCATGATTACGTGCCACTTCAAAATAAGCCTCCCCATCCAGATATACATGACGTTCTTTTCCTTCAAAAGCACGCGGATATTTTAAAACAGACGACTGGTTCAACCATACTTTTGTCCCGTCAGGCAACAACATCTCACGCACTTGTCCATGAGCAGCCGATGCTACCACCAATTCCTCCGCTTTATTCCGGAACCAATAGGCCAATCCCGCAGCCAGCACCATCACACCCACTATAGCAGCTGCATAACGCAACACACTTCTAAGCTTGAACACCTCTTGTTTCTTCTGATTTTCCTGTTCCAATCTTCTACCCAACCTGCGCTCTGCCCTCACTACCAGATTTTCCTCCTCAAAGGGGAATTTACCTAACTGATAAATCTCCTCCATACGGAACAGCTCTCCGGCATTCTCATCAGATTCTTTCATCCATTCATTGATAAGAACAAAATCCTCCTCCGAGCATCGGTTTTCCAAATACCTGATAATAATATCTTCGTTAAGTTTACTCATCTTTTTCCCTATTCATATAGTAAACAATTCAACTTGTAAAAACACTTAGCAGTTTTGCTGAAAATATAATCAATGACAATAATAAATGGCTGAGACGTTCGCGCAAAAATTTCAAGGCCTTATACATATGTGCCTCTACGGTACGTAAAGAAATGCCAAGAGTATCAGCGATTTCCTTGTTTTTCATATCATGAAGATAGCTCAGTTTAAACACCTCCTTACATTTATCCGGCAATTCATTAATCGCTCCAAAAATTTCCTGACGCAATTCCTGATTCTCTATCTTTTTAATAACTTCAGCATGATCCGGCTGGTAATATTGCAATTTTCGTTCATAGATTTCTATCATTGCCGCACTGTAGTTATTCTCTATAACCTGATGCTTCAATAAATTTATAGCCTTGGTATATACAGAACGATAAAGGAAAGCTAAAATCTGCTCTCCTATGACGACTGAATCTCTCCGCCTCCACAACTCCACAAAAACATCCTGCACTACATCTTCGGCTTCTTCGGTACCGACCAGCCGTGTCGCATAAAACAACAGCTTAGGATAGCATTGACGAAAGACGGCCTTATAGGTGTCATCAAGTTCCTCGTTCATATTATATAATTCACCTTTGTATGAAGGAGAGAGCCAATGTTCCAAATAACGATCCAATCATCCACTGTAGAGGCAAAAAGCTTCCGCTCATCATACAATTTTCAGGCAGATTCAAACCGCCTCTACAGCAAAACGATAATAAATATTACTTTTAACTCACCTCCTGTACAATTACAATTCTTAATAAGTTGAACCAATTATTATCTATACCAAATATTTCCCGGTTCCGGACCCATTTCAAATTCTACAGTAGCACCATCCATTATTTGCCGGTGTGTGATATAGCTCTTATCGTATGGTTGCCCATTTACTTTCACCGACTGGATATAGATATTTTCACGACTTACTCCAGGGGCCAGTACTGTGAACGTTTTTCCATTATCCAAATGCATCTGTATTTCGGAGAACAACGGCGTACCAATCTCATATTCACCACTTACCGGATTGACAGGATAAAATCCCATAGCACTGAATACATACCAAGCAGACATCTGTCCACAATCCTCATTTCCACACAGTCCGGCAGGTGCATTGAAATAAAGGTCATGCATGACCTGCGCCGCATACTTCTGAGTTTTCCAAGGCTGACGTACCTTATTATACAAATAAATCACATGATGGCTAGGCTCATTACCATGAGCATACTGGCCAATCATACCTGTACTGAAAAGAGGCAAATCTGCATTACTAGCCGGGATATAAGTAAACATACTATCCAACTTTTCTGTAAAACGATCCTTACCACCAGTCAAGGCAATTAGCCCCTTAATATTCTGCTGTACAGACCAAAAGTACTGCCAACCGTTACTTTCACAAATATGGGCAGTGTAGTCATCCGGGCTGAAATTAGGTTGGAATATTCCTTTATCATCTATCGGCTGCATGAAGCTTGATGCCGGATTGAACACATTGCGATAATTCTGAGAACGCTTGTAGAATTCGTCCGCTAATTGAGTCCTCCCCATCTTCCGGGCCATTTCGGCTATGCAATAATCATCAAAAGCATATTCTAATGTCTTGGAAAGCGACCAATTTTCCGCATTATATTCATCCTTTATATTATAAGGTATATATCCTAACTTTTTATACAAACCAATGCCACGATAATTATCCAAATTAGCAGTAGTCACACAAGCCTCCAATGCCTTCTCAGCATCAAAATCACCAATACCTTTCAAATAAGCATCGACAATAACAGGTACAGCGTGGTAGCCAATCATCATATCCGTTTCACTTCCCCAAAAATTCCATACCGGCAAACGTCCGTTCTGTTCATAAAAAGCAATGAATGATTTCACCATATCATTGACACGTTGAGGTTCCGTATAAGTAAATAACGGATGTGCGGCACGATAAGTATCCCACAATGAAAAGGTTCCATAATTCACCCAACCATCCGTCTGATGAATTTTCTTATCGGGACCATAATAAGACCCGTCCACATCACTGTAAATAGTCGGGGCAATCATAGTATGATACAATGCTGTATAGAAATTGACCTTATCGTCCTTGTTGTCACCTGTTATTTCTATTTTTCCTAGCTGGCGGTTCCAATTATCTTTAGTTTCAGCCAAATATTTATCGAAATCATTGTGAGGTGCCTCAGCCGCCATGTTTTTAGCGGCACCTTCCATGCTCACTCCCGAAAGAGCAGTACTCAGAACAATCTGCTCTCCTTTTTCCGTATCAAAATTAAAGCGGGCGATATAAGCCGTACCTACACGTTTACCTTTCAAAGTAATGGCAGTAGTATCCATCTCTACCGAAGCAAACGGTTTGGAGAAACGAGTACGAAAATACACATGCTGGTCTCTTGCCCATCCTTCAGAAAAACGATATCCCTGAATAGTGCATGAGTCAATTATTTCAAT
>ERZ780128.487-NODE-487-length-15653-cov-2.117451_pt1 | contig 15653 bp, 10 predicted proteins | sample MGYA00511170_ERZ780128 | MGnify/ENA primary metagenome ERZ780128 (study PRJEB29588, sample SAMEA1970465) | human gut metagenome | biome: human gut; feature: human-associated habitat; material: faeces | place: Denmark | collected 2008/2010 ...
TCTGCAGCGCTATCAGGAGCTGCAGGACATCATCGCCATTCTGGGTATGGAAGAGCTGTCCGATGAGGATAAGGTCACCGTATATCGTGCCCGTAAGATTCAGCGTTTCCTGTCCCAGCCCTTCCATGTGGCAGAGAACTTCACCGGTGTACCCGGTAAGTATGTGCCTGTGAAGGAGACCATCCGTGGATTCCGTGCGATCATCGACGGAGAGATGGATGAGTATCCCGAGGCTGCATTCTTCAATGTAGGAACCATTGACGAGGCAGTGGAGAAGGCCAAGAAGCTCATGGCACAGTAAGGAAAGGCGGTGTGCGTATGAACACCTTCAGCTTGAAGGTCATTGCCAGTGATAAAGTATTTTTCGACGGAAAATGCGGCATCATTATCGTACCGGCTCTGGACGGCGAGCAGGCCATCATGTCCCATCATGAGGATATGGTCATTGCCACGAAGGAAGGCGAGGTACGGTTTAAGGAAAAAGAGGATGACGACTGGACCAAGGTTGTAGTAGGTGTGGGGTTTGTCTATATTTCTCATAACCGTGTGATCATGCTGGTGGATACGGCAGAACGGCCGGAGGATATCGACAGGGTCCGTGCGGAGGCTGCCCTGGAGCGTGCGAAGGAACAGCTGCGTCAGAAGCAGAGCATCCAGGAGTATCATGTATCCCAGGCATCCATGGCGAGAGCAATGCTGCGCCTGAAGGAAGCCGGAAAATACGAAGTCAAGTAGTAATACGTAAAATATAAGTAAAAAGTAACAAAATTAAGCCTGTAATGTTAGTAAATGTGTGCAATTCGGAAATTGTTATTTTTCTGTCATTGCGATAAAATCTCTTCAGAATCGTAAGGAGAGTTAAGCGATGGATTATTTACAGAAAAAATCAATACGAAGTGTCGCAGCTGCCATTACAGGCTTTTTGCGTCATTCCGTTCGAAAAATAGGAATTACCAGGGAGAAGCTTCCTTCCTGTATCGCGCTGGCAGTATGTCCGCTGGTGACATTTTATCTGTTTGAAATGTATACCCATAATCCTTTTACGACAATGCATTTCAAAACCCAGCTGTTGAACATGGCGTTCTATGTACTGACCGCACTTCTGTTATTCGGAATCGTGAAATATGTCCGGGCGGCTCTGATGTTGCAGACGGCCTTTTTCATGGTGGCAGGACTGGCGAATTATTATGTGCTGAATTTCCGTTCCGCACCCATCATGCCCTGGGATATTTATTCCATCAGTACAGCAGCCAGTGTGGCGGGCAATTTCAGCTATGAATTGTCCACCAGTACGATACTGGTCATTGTGGGATTCCTGATTTTGTTGTTGATCGAGAGCCGTTTTCATATGAAGGCACCGGGAAGAGTGGCAAAGAGAGCGGCGCTGATCCTGTTAAGCATTGTCATGATCTATGGTTATACCGGCATGATACAGAGCGAGAGCTTTGTGCAGAGCTTTGGATTATACGACAAGCTGTTTACCCCTACCGTCATGAATAAGAGAGATGGCAATATCGTGGCATTTCTGATGGAAATGGAATATCTGGATGTGGAGAAACCCGCAGATTATTCTGCAGATGGCACCGGCAGCAATTATGAGCAGGCCGGGAAGGATTCCGCTGGGCTTGCAGCAGCTGTGGAAGACCCGGAGAGCGTGAAGCGTCCGAATATCATTGTGATCATGGATGAGGCATTTTCGGATCTGGCAGTCCGGGGAGAGTTTACCACCAACGAAGACTATATGCCCTTTATTCACAGCTTACAACAGGGGGCAGAGAATACCAGAACCGGTTACCTGAATGTTTCCGTGCTAGGCGGGAATACTGCCAATACGGAGTTTGAATTCCTTACCGGCAGCACTATAGGATTTTTACCGCAGGGCAGCGTGGCTTACCAGCAGTATGTGCAGAAGGAGATGCCTTCTCTGGCTTCCTACCTGAAGGAACTGGATTATCATACTGTGGCGATCCATCCTTATTATGCCAGCGGCTGGGACAGAGACAGAGTCTATCCGCTGCTTGGATTTGATGAGTTCCTGTCACAGGACGATTTCAGGAATCCGAAACGGATCCGTAACTATATCTCCGATGAGAGCAGCTTTGCCAAGATCATCGAACTGTATGAGAATAAAAAAGAGGGAGAGCCTCTGTTTGTCTTTAACGTAACTATGCAGAATCACAGCGGTTACGAAGAGGAATTCCATAACTTTACCCCGGATATTACCGTGGATGGTATTGACTCCAAAGCATTGTCCATGTATCTGTCCCTGGTAAAACAGACGGACCACGCTCTGCAGGGTCTGATCGATTATTTCTCTCAGGCGGATGAGGATACCATGATCGTATTCTTCGGGGATCATCAGCCTACGACCTATGTGAGCAATCCGATCTTAAGAAATAATAAAGTGGATCCGGAGACTTTAACAGATGAGGAAAATCTGTTAAAATATAAAGTACCTTATGTGATCTGGAGCAACTTTGACATTGAGGAGCAGACGGACGGAGAGACCAGTGCCAATTATCTGGCCATGGATGTGTTGGAGAACTGTGATCTGCCGCTGCCTGCCTTGCAGAGCAGTCTGACCGGGGTGCGGGAAAAATATCCGGTGATCAGCGCGGCCGGTGTGAGAGAAGCGGACGGCACACTCACGACGGTGAAGGAATGTGGGGAAGCATTGAACGATTACCGGAGTCTGGAGTATTATCTGCTGTTTGATTACGGAAGGTAAGAAAAAAGATCGTGGGAGAAAAATAATATGAACGGCAATAAAACGACAGCAACAAGTAATGCGGAGCGCAGGATGCAGAGAGGGATCTCTGTGCTTGCGTTCTTTGTGCCTGCATTTATTATGCTGGTTCTTTTTATCATACGGGGCATATATCCTTTTGGTGACCGGAGTTTTCTGTTCTCCGACATGTACCATCAGTATATGCCTTTTTTAAGTGAATTTGTACACAAGATCAAAGCGGGAGAGGGACTGTTCTATTCCTACAATGTAGGGATCGGATCGAATTTCCTGGCACTGTATGTCTATTATCTGGCAAGTCCTTTTAACTGGCTGGTATTTTTGCTGCCGGAAGGCCTGATCATGGAATTCATGAGTTATCTGGTGATCCTGCGGATCGGCCTTATGGGGCTTACCTTCAGCGTCTATCTGCGGAAAGTGTTCGGCAAGGAGGATCCGGCGGCTCTTTTGTTTTCCACTGCGTATGCTCTGTCCGGCTATCTGGCGGCCTACAACTGGAATGTGATGTGGCTGGACTGCCTGATCCTGCTACCCTTGATCCTGTTAGGAGCAGAGCGGCTGGTCAGAGAAGGCAAATGGGTCATGTATACCGTGACTCTGGGGCTTTGCATCCTGACCAATTACTATATTTCCATTATGATCTGCATCTTCCTGGTGCTGTATTTTGGAATGTTGTTGATCACGGAATACCATACCATGACGGAAGGGCAGAGCCAAAAAGTAAAAACGGTATTCTGCAGGATCGGAAGATTTGCATTTGCATCGCTGCTGGCAGGAGGGCTGGCTGCAGTACTGCTGATTCCGGAGGTCTGTGCTATTCTACGGACGGATTTTGGCAATTCGGATTTCCCCGGTACGCTGGAGTCCTATTTTTCCGTGTTTGATATGCTGGCGAGACATTGCCTGTGCGTGACCACGGAGAGGGGACTGGAACACTGGCCGAACATTTACTGTGGTGTGGCAGTATTTTTACTGGTGCCCATGTATGCACTGAATGAAAAAATATCAGTGAGAAAACGGTTCTGCAATCTGGCACTGGCGGGATTTTTGCTGCTCAGCTTCGGAACCAATGTCCTGGACTTTTTATGGCACGGTCTGAATTATCCGGATTCCCTGCCGGCGAGACAGTCTTTTCTATATATTTTTCTGATCCTTGTCATGTGCTATGATGCTTTCCGGAATGTGGAGGGCACTTCTCCCAGGCAGATCATCTATGGGTATCTGGCGGCGGTGATATTTTTACTTGCCTGTGAGAAATTCGTGGAGAGCGAGGATTTCGACACGGGTATTGAAGTGCTGACGCTGGTGTTCGTTACGATCTATGTTGTGCTTCTGTATCTGTATCGGACGAGAAAAGACGAACTGACGAGACAGGTGCTGGGGATTCTGGTGCTGGCGTGCATAGTGGCGGAGCTGAGCATCAATACATTTAATACGAGTCTGGGCACTACCGGACGAAGCGCTTATCTGGGAGACCAGGAGGATTATAAAGCGTTGTACACCCTGGCGCGGGAACAGGAGGGGGATGACTTCTTCCGTATCGAGAAGTTTACCCGCAAGACGAAAAATGACGGAACCCTGACCGGGTACCCTACGGCTTCGGTATTTTCCTCCACCATGAATTCCCAGGTCATGGATCTGTATAAGAAGCTTGGCATGCGCCACAGTAAGGTTTATTACGGCTTCGACGGAGCGACAGCTTTCGTTTCGGCACTTCTGAATGTGGATTACATGTTCGGCGGATCGGATAAATACGAAAACGGTCTGTATGAGATCGTGAATAACAGTGGAGATGTTTATTTATATCATTGTAAATATACGCTGCCCTTTGGCTATGTGGCACCGACGGGCTGGAATGTTACGGACGAGATCGGCACCGGTGTGAGAGCGCAGAATCAGCTGACCGAGGATCTGGGAATCGCAGAGCCCTTACTGGACCGGGCGTCCAGTGAGACTAGCGGAGATAATGTATGTATTACGGCGGACCGGGCAGGCTACTATTACGCGAGGATCAATGCCACAGGGACGAAAAAGGTGCAGGTGCTTGGGGGAACGCTGGAGACGCAGGATTACAGTGATCTGAAGGACGGATCCATTCTGTATCTGGGATATCTGTTGGAGGGAGAGCGCGTGACGCTGACCAACGGGGATGATGCGGATGAGACGCAGAAGGTATCGGCGGAAGCCTATGTACTGAATGAAGAAGTGCTGGCACAGGCAGTGGAGCTCCTGTCCCGGGAGCATCTGGAAAATGTGCAGATGGACAGCACCCATATTTCGGGAACCCTGAATCTGGATGAAGCCGGAAGACTGATCCTGTCCGTGCCTTATGAGAAAGGATGGATCGTGTGGATCGATGGGGAAAAGACGGAGCCGGAGACCTTCGGTGATGCCCTGATGGCATTTGATCTGGAAGCTGGAGAGCATACCATAAAAATGCATTATGTGCCGGATGGATGGAAGATCGGTGTATTGGTAAGCGCAGGAAGTGTGCTGCTCCTTGTGTGCTGCGTGCTGTGGCAGAGATGCGGCAGAAAGAGGAAAGACTGTGCGGAGAATGAGCCTTTGCAAAAGGCAGCAGACGAAACGATGGAAAACGGGAATGCGGAGAAAACGCACACAGAGGAAGGTTCTGTGAAGGAAGAGGCAGGAAGGATGTAAGAAGAGATTCCTTCGACGGAAGGAATCGTCTGCAGAATGGAGATTATTATGAAAAAAAGTTTCATACGACATATTTTTGCTGTAAGTATATTGTCCTGTTGTCTGTTATTCGGAGGATGCAGTCAGAATTCTGACGGAGAGGATACATCCTCCGCCACGACTGCTTCCACCTCCCCGTCTGAGACTGTTGCCGCCCTGCCTGCCGATGTTTCCCCGGATTCCGAGTCGTCTGCCATAGAATCCACTTCGGAGGATACCAGGGCACTCACCCTGTCGGTAGTCAATATGTGTGGCATCGAAGTCGGTATGGTAGCGGTCATTGATCCCGTGACCGGGGAACAGGTAAATCTGGATTCCCTGTCGGATCAGGAATCGATCTCTATGGAAGCAGACTGGCCCTCCTCTGTCAATGAGTTCCAATGGGCTCTCTACAATACTGACGGTGAATTATGCGTTGAGGGGACAACCGATATCAGCAGTGCCCAGGCCACAGTGACTCTTCTTCTGACCGGAGACGGTGATCTGGAAAAAGTTGAAGAGCTCTTCGAGTAATCCGCTTTCCAAGGTCTAAAAAACGACATCCACCGGGAAAATCCCGATGGATGTCGTTTTTGTTATCTTTTATTCTTCGATATCTCCTGCATTTTCTGCCTGAGCCTTCAGCTTCTTCTCATTGTGCTTCTTGTACATTTCATATCCGGTTGCACCGAGGATCAGAATGATCAGCCACCACCACCAGGACATCTTTGCATGTTCGCTTTCCACAGCTACATCTGCCAGGGGAACAGCCTCTTCTTCGATATTTACGGCTTCCTTGGTCTCTTCCTTATCGGAACCTGCCTGAACGGTTTCCTGTGTATTTGCAGGAGCTGCTTCTGCAAGAGGTGCTGCTTCGTCAGCGATCTGTACAACGGGTGCTGCTGCCTGGTTCTGTGCAACTATGGTTGCCTGTGCTGCGGGTGCTGCTGCCAGTGCAACAGGTGTAACAACTGTTGCTGCCTCTCCGGCGCCGCCTTCCTCTGTATCACCGGCATCTCCGGTCTCACCTTCTCCACCTGCAGGTGTTCCGGGTGTAGGTGCAGGAGTCAGACGCTCGATCACCTTATCCAGCTCTCCGCCTGCCTCATCCAGGCTGCCCAGAATCTCCTTCAGAGTATCTTCTGCATCCTTTTTGTTCTGTTCAGCCACGGCCAGCTTTCCTTCCAGTTCCTTCAGAGCTCCAAGGTTACTGGTTCTGTTACTCTTCAGAGCTTCGATCTCTGCCTTCAGCTCATTGACCTTAGCCTGCGCTGTTTCCACGTCTTTCTGTGCGTCCTGTGCATCCTGTAACAGCTTCTGATACTTTTGGGTCAGAGCCTTGGCATCATCTACGAACTTACGATATTCAGTATCCTTCTGGGTCAGTTTGATGTTGCCCTGAATGTAATTCAGGTTCTGGATGATCTGGCCGGTCAGCACTTCTGCATTTTCATAAGTCTCAGTTCTGACAGCAGTATTGGTTGTGGTCTCTCCGGTTTTCTCCAAATAATCAATCTCATAGGAATAGCTGGTATGAGCAATGGTATCGGTATCTGTAGTCTTCACATTGTACACACCGGTTGCGCCACTTGCTTTTGCCTGTGCCAGTGCTGCATCCTGTACCGCATTCTGTGCCTCCTCAGCAGAGGTCTTCTCATCGGTCTTGACGCTGACACCTGCCACATAGCGGATGGTTGCCTTGCCGAACTTCCAGTCATCCCAGTTGGCACTTACAAAAATACCACCGTCTGCCTCGACTGCCTTTCTGGCTGCATCTTCCAGCTTCTTGTTCGTAGCTTCTCCCTTACCAAACAGGGCTTTGATATCATTCCAAAGAGAACCGAAGGTACTCTGATCGACAGTTTTCTTGGTAACCTTTGCGTAGGTTGCGGATACAGTGCCGGATACGAGGAAGTCGGAATCATCATACCAGTGATCTTCTGTATAGCCGGTTACCTTAAGATCACTGCTTACACCGATCAGGTATAAGTCGTCATCATCGTTAATCTTATTGCTTAACGCCTTCTCCTGCTCTTTCGTAACCTTTGCTACTGCTTCTTCCTCTGTTCTTACACCATAATCCGTCTTTTTATCTGTATGCTTCCATTCAACCTCTTCATCCTTCACATTCACAGTCTTCGTAAAGGTAGGAATGTAGGTTCCGTTACCGGTATAAGTATAATCCGTTTTTTCTGTTCCTGTAACGGTTACATCCTTGCCGGCAGCGTCCTTCAAATCCTTTTCCTTTGCAGCAGCTGCAGCATCTCTCTCTGCCTCTGTCTGATACTGTTCGGTAGAAGTGAATTTTGCATCGGTATAGGTGATGGTGGTCACATCAGCGGTCACGGTCTTGATCAGGTTGCCGTTCTCATCCAGTTTCCAGGATTCCTTCTCGGTAGCCTCATTTACATCAGTATCAACCTCGCCGTTTTCGGTCTTCTGGTTATTGTCAGAAATAATGATACTCTCGGTTCCGTCGTTCTTGATCACTTTCTTTCCATCTACTGCAATAATGGTTCCGTCTTTCAGACCTTTTTCCACTTCGGAAACAGTGATAGTATCCCCATTTTCCTTCACATACTGATCCGGATTGGTCTCCTGCGCCGTCTTCCAGTTTACTTCCTCAATTCGCTTCTCAAAGATCACGATATTGTCCTTGGAAGTCTGTTTGTCATCCATCACATAGTTGTAAAACTTTGTCTGCTTATTACCATTCTCATCGGTATAGGTTACTTCAAAATAATTCTTGGTATTATTGTCTTCACCCTGTCTGCGGACAACCTTAATATCATCGGCAGTGATCTTCTGTACCTCGGGCAGATAGTAGTTCTGCATAATGGAAATGAAAAGCTTATCCTCATTTTTCCAGTTAAGTCCCTGATCTCCCTGTGTCAGAGCTTCCTTATCTGCAATATCCATGGCACCTGCTGCGGAGGTATCCACTGCGCTCTTGGCAGCTTCCAGAGCCTTTGCCAGTGCTTCTGCATTTGTCTTCGCTGCTTCCAGTTCAGCAGCTGCTGCCGCAGCGTTAGCATCTGCACTGTTTACAGCCTCCTCATAAGCCTTTTCATAATCTGCCACCTTCTGTGCTGCCTCTTCATAAGCTGTCTTTGCGGTATTGTACTCCCCAAGCTTTGCATCGAAATCAGCCTGTGCCTGATCCACGGTAGTCTTTACTTCTTCATAGGCAGCATTGGCATCGGTGATAGAAGCAGCACCCTTGATATTCTCGATCTGTCCATTTACCTTATTCTGGGCAGCCTGCATGGCATCCTTCGCGTCTGCCGCAGTCTGTCCTGCATTTGCCGCAGCATCAGCTGCCTTATTCAGTTCTGCGTCGGACAGCTTGTCATTGGCTTCCGCAACCCCCAGCGCAGTATCTGCATTCTCTACGGCAGACTCTGCATCCTTCAGGGATGAGCCGTCTTCAACAGTCTTATCCTCTACTTTGGCATTGGCATCCAGAATGTCCTGAGACAGATCCTTTCCCTCGGCATCCTTCACATCTCCGGCTGCCACCTTGTCAACCACTTCCGCCTTCACATCGGCGGCACTCTTTTCGGCGCCCTCTACAGCCTTGTCAGCATCTTTTGCGGCTGCTTCCGCCTGATCGCATACACCGGCTTCCGGTGTCACTGTAATGTTCTTATCCTCGTTTCCTTCGGAAGAATTCCCCTCTCCTTCTGCTGCCAGTGCAGTCAACGGTGAAGATGCCATCAGCATTGCGGAAATGCCGATCGCCATAGCACGAATCACTTTTTCGTTCTTACTGTTTTTTCTCATATGATTTTTCCTCTCCATTCTATTTTTCAACAATATGTTCAAATAAATACTGCAGCACCTCCGGCGTGAACTTCTTTGCCGAAATAGCTACTTTGAAGCTTCCGTCTTCCAGTGCTTCCTGCCTGGTGACATCTGCATACATGATCATCGTATCCGCTACGATTATGATGTCTTTCCCCTTAAGATCAGGAGATCCGGCCGGCATCGTAAAAGCTATGCCCAGTGGGCTGACATTGCATGTTTCGACAAAAATGCTCTCTCCCGAATCACATACTACGATAACGCTCTTAGCCTGATAGCCAACACGGTCGATCCGTCTTCGTTCTTCCATGTCCCCTTTTGCTCCTTTCTTCCAGAGATGCCTGTTAAAACGCCCCTTTTATTCTGTCTTATCTATTAAGACTTTCCGTCTCAGAAAAAAGGTTCAGAAAAACAGAAATATTTTTCTATTTTTTTACATTTTTTTCAAAACATTGTATTCTTAGCATTTTTCCCATCCCTTTTCCTTACACTCACCTCCATGGCCAGCAGATCCGCAAGCAGGATCATCCCTCCCAGCACCGCCGCCAACGGTTCTCTCCACCATCCATATCCAAACAATACCACGGCACCGGTCATTCCTACCCAGTTCACCCGGGTTCCATGCATCTTCATTCCACCTCTTCTGCCTCTCTTTCTAATACGCATCCGCATGCTTTAACAACACTGTCACCGTCTTGCACAAAATCCGGATATCCTCCATCAGTGACCAGTTATCAATATATTCCACATCCAGCTCCACGATCTTTTCGATGGTGCGCTGTACATCCGCCTCCAGTTCTCCCGGCAATCCCAGGATCAGATCCATATTGATATTATCAAATCCGACCTCTCTCGCCAGCCGATATGCCGTAAGTACCTGTTCCACGCTGGCCTTTCTGCCGATGATATCCAGTGTCTCCTGCTTCATAGTCTGGGGATTCACGGAGATACGGCTGACCTGATGACGGTACAGTACCTCCAGCTTCTCTCTGGTGATGCTGTCGGCACGACCGGCTTCCACAGTGAATTCCTTCACGGTAGAGAAATCAAACTTGGACTTTAATGCCGTGATCAGACGGTCCAGCTGCTCCGGTTCCAGTGTGGTGGGCGTACCACCGCCGATATAGACGGTATCCAGTACCTTGTCCTGAAAATTCTCCGCCACATAATCCATCTCTTTGATCACAGCGTCCACATAGGCGTCCACCTGCCTGCGGAATGCAGCGATCGGATAAGAGGTAAAGGAACAATAGAGACAGGTTGTAGGGCAGAACGGAATCCCGATGTACAGACTGTAGCCGCCCTCATAATGAATCTCTTTTAACAGATCCCGCTCTCTCTTCGCAATATCGATTCCCAAAAGTGCCTTCTCTTCGCTGACGTAATGGCTCTGCTCCATGAAATCCAGAATCTCTGCATCGCTTCTGCCCTCATCCAGCATACCGTAGGCGATCTTCGTGGGACGGATGCCGGTAAGGTTTCCCCATGGGAGTTTCTGCCCGGTCACCTTGCTTAAGGTGCGGTACAGGAAACGTTTCAGACCGTTCTTATAGCCATCCGCGATTGCCTCCGATGCTGCCTCCCACAAAAAAATCTCTTCTCCCACACGAATCTTCGCTCCGGTCTCGGCCAGTTCGATTTCCAGACTGACCTGCGGTTCCAACTCTGCCAGCTTCTCCGGTTTTGTCTCCGGGGTGATGACCGTGACCTGGTCCTCCGCATAAAAAGCCTTCACCAGAGAATGTACATCATATTCATAGTTAGGATGGGATAATTTCACTACTTTCATTGTATTTTCCTCATTTACATAAATACAGGCACAGAGATAACTCTTTCTGTGCCCGAATACTTTTTGATTTAATCAACGCAAAACGGATTATATTTCTTCTCATGTCCGATGGTGGTGCTGTCGCCGTGTCCCGGATAGACTACTGTATCCTCCGGCAGAGTAAACAGCTTCTCCTTCACCGAACGCACCAGCGTACTCATACTGCCGGTGGGGAAATCAGTTCTGCCCACGGATTCCTGGAACAGGGTATCCCCGCAGATTAAGAACCCTCCCTCTGGGAAATAATAGCTGACACCGCCTGCAGTATGTCCGGGCGTTGCCAGAACTTTGATCCGGATGCCATCCAGATCCAGTTCCTCGCCATCCTTCAGATACACATCCGCGGTGACCGTTACCGGGCGTCCCATATCTTTCGACAGGTTGCTCTTCGTATCCAGAAGAAACTTTTTCTCCGCCTCCCCGGCATATATTTTCACGGGGTTCTCTCCATGCTCCCCGGCATAGGCATCCGCTGCCTCCTTCAATTCCTCACAGCCACCGATATGGTCGAAATGTCCATGGGTCAGAAGGATCGCTGCTGTATGTAGTCCGTGCTGTCCAAGCGCCTCCTCAATTTTCTCTCCATGATCCGCGGGGTCGAATACCAGCACTTTATCACTGTTCTCTCTGTATACAAAGTAACAGTTGGTCTGATAGATTCCCAGCGTCATATGTCCGATACGGATATTGCTCATAATAATCTCACTTTCTGTTTCCCGACAGGTTCCGCCGTTTTCCGGACATCACCTTATCAGCCTGTGGTTCTCTCGATATCAATGACGCTCTCGATGCCCCGGATCTTGTCAATGATACGGTTCAGTTCCTCTCTGCCGCTGATCTCGAAGGTCGTCTGCAGCGTTGCCAGTCCCTGTCTGTTGGTTCTGGTGTTCATGGACATAATATCAATATTTTTCTCCGTCAGCGCCTTGGAAATATCCGCTAACAATCCGTTACGGTTGTTGGCATAGATCTTGATCTCCGCCAGATATTTCTCCGCATGTGCCTCCTCCGGCTGCCATTCCGCATCGATCAGTCTCGCCCTCTCCATCTCCGGCAGATTGATGATGTTGATACAGTCGGTACGGTGAATAGAGATACCTCTTCCACGGGTCACATAACCCACGATCTCATCCCCCGGCACAGGAGAACAGCACTTGGAAAAACGCACCGACAGATCCGCGATGCCCTTTACTACGATACCGCTCTTGGACTTCATGAGGATCGGCTTGTTCACACCACTTTGCGCATTTGCTGCATTGTTCTCCGCAATGCTTGCCAGAACTTCCTCGTTGGTCATCTCTTTCTTATGGTCACGGTCGTACAACTCCTGCATCTTGTTGACGATCTGACCCTCTTTCAGAGCACCGTGTCCTATGGCCGCCAGCACAGAATCCCAGTCCCGGAATCCATACTTGCGCATAATGGCATCCATATACTCCTGCTTCTGCAGGCTGGCAAGATTGATGCCTCTGGCTTTGCAGTAGCCGGAAAGCAGATCCTTGCCCTTTAAAATATTGTCTTCCTTTAACTCATTCTTGAACCACTGGTTAATCTTGTTCTTGGCCTGGGTACTTTTTACCACATTCAGCCAGTCACGGCTGGGGCCCTTGGAGTTCTGCGAAGTGATGATCTCGATCCGGTCTCCGTTGTTGATCTTATAATCAATGGTCACAAGCTTCCCGTTGACTCTCGCTCCCACCATCTTGTTACCAACGGCGGAATGAATGCTGTAAGCAAAGTCAATCGGGGTAGATCCTGCCGGAAGGTTCTTGACCTCACCGGTAGGAGTAAAGCAGTATACGCTGTCGGAGAACAGATCCAGATCGTTCTTCAGCAGGTTCATGAATTCCTTGTTATCCGACATGTCCCGCTGCCACTCCAGGATCTGTCGCAGCCATACCAGCTTCTCTTCTTCCTGTACCTCCGGCTTCTTGCCGTCGGAAGCCTCCTTGTATTTCCAATGGGCGGCAATACCGTATTCCGCCACGCGGTGCATCTCAAAGGTACGGATCTGGATCTCGAAAGGCTGTCCGTTGCTGCCGATCAGCGTCGTATGCAGGGACTGGTACATATTTGCTTTGGGCATGGCAATATAATCCTTGAAGCGCCCCGGAATGGGTTTATACATTTCATGGATCACACCCAGTGCCGCATAACAGTCCTTCACCGTCTCCACGATGATACGCACAGCGAAGAGATCATAGATCTGATCCAGCGTCTTGTGCTGGTTCTTCATCTTCTTATAAATACTGAAAAAATGCTTTACACGGCCATCGACTTTGGCTTCAATGCCGGCATTCTTAATATGTTCACTGACTTCATCCACAATACCCTGGATATATTTTTCACGGACGCTCTTACGGACAGCGATCTTATCCACCAGATCATAATAGATATCCGGCTCCAGATACTTCAGGGACAAGTCATCCAGTTCGATCTTCAGTTTGCTGATACCAAGTCTCTGGGCGATGGGGCAATAAATCTCCAGCGTCTCCTTGGCAATCCTCTGCTGGCTCTCCGGCGTCTTGTACTTCAACGTGCGCATATTGTGCAGACGATCCGCCAGTTTGATCATAATGACGCGGATATCCTTCGCCATGGCGAGGAACATCTTACGCAGATTCTCTGCCTGCATCTCCAACTTGGCATCTGACTGTTCTCCGTTGCTGCCGGACAGCGGAATTTTCTCCAGTTTGGTCACTCCGTCTACCAGAAGTGCTACATCATCACCGAATTCTCTCCTAAGATCCTCTTCCGTCATCACGGTATCTTCCACCACATCGTGCAGGATACCTGCCACGATGGTCTCTTTATCCAGCTTCAGATCCGCCAGAATGATTGCCACATTCAACGGATGGATGATGTAAGGCTCGCCGGATTTACGCACCTGTCCCTGATGGGCGTTATCTGCCAGCCGATACGCTTTTTCAATCATGGAAATATCATCCGAAGGATGATACTTGCGCACCCGCTCGATCAGGTCCTGATATAGTTCTTCCGGGCTTATAAATTCCTGAATGCTCTCAATTCGTCCGTCATCCAGCACCAGCTTGGTTTTCGGCTCTTTTGATCTGTCTTCCGTTCTATCCATCTTCCGCACACCTTACCATCGTCCAGTTTTATCAGTTTCTGCCAAAAAAGAGTTACGACGTAACTCTTTTTCGAAAATCAATTATTTGGTTACAGTTCTCTCATGGTTTTTGTGGGCAGATTCCATGCTCGCATAAGAAGCTGTGCACAAGAAGCCACGAGCGAACTGTAATATTATATTATTTGCCTTCATATACAATTGCGGAATCCAGACGATATCCTGCAATTGCTTCTCTTCCCTTCAGTCCTGCCAGCTCGATCAAAACCAACACGCCTGCAACCTCGCCGCCCAGTCTCTCTACCAGGGAGATCATCGCCTGAGTCGTGCCGCCGGTTGCGATCAGGTCATCTACGATCAGCACTTTCTGTCCGGGTTTAATAGAGGTCTTGTGCATTTCGATCACTGCCGTGCCGTATTCCAGAGAATATTCCTGAGACACGGTTTCACAGGGCAGCTTGCCCTTTTTGCGGATCAGTGCAAAGGGCTTATGCAGGTTATATGCGATGGGTGCACCGAAAATAAAACCTCTGGACTCTGCGCCTACGACTACGTCAAACTCCAGATCCTTTACCAGATCCTGCATGGTATCGATTGCAAGGTGCATGCCGTCAGCATCCTCCAGCACGCTCGTAACATCTCTGAAAATAATTCCCTCCTGCGGGAAATCCGGTATACTTCTTACATATTCTTCTATTTTTTTCATCTTAATACCCTTCTTTCTATTTACTGCCCTCTGTTTTAAAAAACACTTTTTTATTATAAATTTATACTGCCAGAAATACAAGCAATTTTTTATAAAATGTTTCGTTTTTGGTTATAAAATTTTATGAAAAGTTGCTATTTTATTGCAAATATATTAAGATGTTCTATACGAAAGAAAAGTTCGGAAAGGGGATTTTTTGTGAAAATTCTGATTTTATCCTGCAACACAGGAGAAGGACATAACGCCGCCGGTCATGCCGTGGAAGAAGCAGCTTTAGCAAGGGGACACGAAGTAATTTTCGTTGATGCCATGCAGCTTGGCAAAAGACATACTTCACGCCTTATCAGCGGACTTTATATTGGGATTGTAAAGCATCTGCCGTGGTTTTTCGGTTTCATTTATAAACTGGGAATGCTTATCAGTAACCGCCATTTCAAATCTCCGGTTTACTGGGCAAATGCAAAGCTGGCGAAACCGCTTGCATCCCTCATCGAAGAAGGAAATTATGACATTGTGGTGATGCCGCACCTTTACCCGGCAGAGACCATTACTTATATGAAGAAACACAACATGCTGCCGGTAAAAGCAGTTGCTATCGGAACCGATTATACCTGCATCCCTTTCTGGGAGGAAACCAACTGCGACTACTATGTTATTCCCCATGAGGATTTAGTAGACGAATATATAAAACGTGGTGTTCCAAAGGAAAAATTACTGCCTTGCGGTATTCCGGTACGCCACGCCTTTGCCAAGCATACACCAAAGGACATTGCCCGCCGCAAATGCCATCTAGATGCTGATG
>ERZ780128.489-NODE-489-length-15590-cov-2.100869_pt1 | contig 15590 bp, 7 predicted proteins | sample MGYA00511170_ERZ780128 | MGnify/ENA primary metagenome ERZ780128 (study PRJEB29588, sample SAMEA1970465) | human gut metagenome | biome: human gut; feature: human-associated habitat; material: faeces | place: Denmark | collected 2008/2010 ...
CCGGACGTATTTTTCTCTCTTGCAAGGCACGAAGCAGTTGTATCTGCACTTCATAACTAAGGTTTCCGATCTCATCCAGAAAGATAGTACCACCGTTGGCTGCAACGAAAGCACCCGTTTTATCTGTCAGAGCACCTGTAAACGAACCTTTCACATGACCGAAAAATTCGGAAGCAGCCAGTTCTTTGGGGATAGAACCGCAGTCTATGGCAATGAACGGTTTGTCGGCCCGTTTGCTTAGCTGATGAATACGGTGCGCCACATACTCTTTACCTGTTCCGCTGGCACCGTTTATCAGTACGGACATGGGGGTGGGAGCTACCAGACCTACATAATTGTAGAGTTGGCGCGCCGCCTCGCTTTCCCCCTCCAGGAAATTAGAGGGAGGAACGGTTGCACTATGGGGAACGGCTTTGCTCTTGGATGCTTTGGGCGTGACTGTGTTCTTTTCTATTCCTGCCGGTGTAGGTAAAGCTTTGTTTTGCAATGCCTCATTAATTTTCTTCAGCAACTCATCCGGTTGTACCGGTTTTGAAATGTAATCACTGGCTCCATGTTTTATGGCCTGTACAGCGCTTTGGATGTCAGCATAGCCTGTCATGATGATGAGTGGGATGTTGTATTTCTGTTCTTTCATCCATGAAAGCAAGAAGATACCATCTTGATCGGGCAGGCGCAGATCAGACAAGACAAGATCGTATGGTTGTGCGTCCAGTTGTTTGCGTGCGCGCGCATTACTGCTTGCTGTATCAACCGAAAATCCTTTTTTACCCAGCCAGGTTTTCAACATGGTGGCAAAAGTCAAGTCATCTTCTACTATCAGAATGGAATGTGGCATCTTTATGTGTTTTTTATTCGTACAAAAATAAACTTTTTTCACGGTGTGCCGAAACACGGACTCTATTTCTAATACCTTTTAACTTAACAGGGTTTAATTCTTCATTCTTCATCCGGAATTTCAATCTGTTTTTGTGCTTCGTCAATTACTTTTTCTATTTCTTTTACTATAAAGTTTGTTTTCTCTACCGCTTCTTCACTGATTTCAGCCGTCCCTCGTCTTTGTTCCATCCATGTCAGTGCAGGAATGCAACGGGTGGCTCCCAGCATGGTGAACAGCGGCAACAGTTTATGAGCTATTGCCGTGATGCCTTCCATATTCCTTTTCGCCAACGCTTCTTCCATATACTCTCGGTTCTTTTTTGTTTCGCTGATGAAGGTGCGGAGTATTTCTGCGGCTGCTTCCGGATCATCTTCCGAGAAGGCGGTCAGGGCAGAGAAATCCAACGTTTCTTGTTGGGGATGGTTTTCTTTGGCCGGTGCTGTGTGAGGAGCCGGATTTCCTGCGGCGGATACGTCCTTTCCTGTGGCCTGGAAGATGGCTGTAAACAATTCGTTTATGGTGAAAGGTTTGTGCAGGCAACCGGCAAAGCCATGTGAACGGAAATAATTTTCGTCCATATCGCTACGGGCGGTCAGCGCGATCACCGGCAGGGTTTGCACCCATGATGTGTCCAGCGTGCGGATGGCTTTCAATAAATCGAATCCGTTCATGGCAGGCATCTGTATGTCGGTGAGCAGGGCGTCGAAGCGCTTGTCTTTCAATTTGTTGAGAAGCTCTTCGGGATGATGGCAGCAGGTCACAGTCACTCCGGGGCGTTCCAGCATGGCGGTGGTAAGCTGTAACTGTATGCGGTCATCGTCAATTAAAATCAGGTGGATCGGCTCACTGTCTTTGCGGGGAGTGTCTATTTGCCGGATTCCGGTTGAGTCAGGGGAAGCAGGAGTATGTTCCGCTTCCGGTCCGGAGGGGTTTTTATCCGGATGGGAAGGCCCCTCAGGCAAAGGCAGATATACATGGAATCGGCTGCCTTTCCCTTGTTCGCTTTCTATCTTGATATCTCCTTCGAGCAGAAGCACCAGTTTACGGGTGATGGCCAGTCCCAAGCCGAATCCTTCTTGTCCTTGTGCGTTGTGGAGCCGGGTGAATTCCTGAAAGATACGTTGTTGCTCTTCTTGGCTGATACCACATCCTGTGTCACTGATACTGAAATGCAGTTGGCCGTTTTCCAACGCTGCTTGCAGAGTGATGCTTCCTTCTTTGGTGAATTTCAGTGCATTGGATAGCAGATTCTCTGCTATCTGGCGGATACGGAACGGGTCTCCTATGTATACGCGGTTTAATGATTCGTTGCAATGATAGTTCAGTTCCAGCTGTTTGGAGTCCGCCATCGGTTTGAAGCTGATATAAATGGTGTCGAACAGTTGGTGGGGGTTGAATGATACCCGGTTGATGTCCATTTTATGTGCGTCCAGCCGGTGGTAATCCAGCAGGGATTTGACTAGGCTGAGCAGGTGATTGGCTGAACTTTGCATATTGTTCAGATAGAAACGCTGGCGTTCTTCGGTAGTGATCCGTTCCAGCAGGTCGGTATAGCCCAAGATGGAACCCACGGGGGCCTTGATATCGTGTGTGATAGTCAGCATCAGTTTTTCACGCGCCACCAGCAAGTCTTCGGCACGGCGTTTGGCTTTTTCCAGTTCTCGGCGGTAGTGGTTGCTGCGAGTGATGTCCCTCCATATCAGGACCAGGAAGAAAATAGCCAGAACCACGGCGACAATGGCGATTCCTGCCACTGTGCGGATAGAGCTTTGGCGGATGTATTCCTCTTGTATATGTTTGTTTTGTGCCAGAGCCTGCTCTTCTTCCTCTATGGTACTTAATAGCTGATTGACTTTCTGACTCAGTTTCAAGCCACTGAGGCGCAGGGACTGGGTGCGGCGATTCACCATTTCCATCCGTTCCTGATGGGTGTCGGTCACCCGGCTCTGTATGTCTTTCAGCATGGTGACCACCGTGTCTGCCGGGCTGTATGCTTCGGTCAGCGTATCGGTATATTCTTCCTGAATCACATTGCTGACTTGTGTGGAATCCGCTTTCCCGGGTGCGAACACTTCTCCCAGTCGTTTGAAGAAGCTTTTGGGCTTTTTGCGGATAACGTATGAATTGGTGTGTGTGATTACTTTTTTGCGCACGTGGGGAAGGCTGAGTAAAGAGTCTTGCTCGGCAATCAGTTCGTCGATATGCTGTTTGTAAATTTTATCTGTTCCGCCGTCCTGAATTGCTTTTAGCAGGTTGCGCATATTCCGTTCTTTATCCATGAAAAGCATTCCCACCGTATCCAGCCGTGCCAGTTGTATGCTGTCGGTCAGCAGTGTGCGCAGGGAGTCCAGCGCTGTGTTGGCCTGTTTCATGGCACGTTTGTATCGGTAGTACTGTCCTAGTTGTCCTGTACTGAGTGATTGTCCGATAACTTCCGCCTGATAAAGCTGGCCGATAATCTGATTGGTGACATGGCGCCGTTGGCTCAGGATGGCTTCATCATCGCTGGTTCCGGTCAGTGACTTCATCTCCTGATAAATATATCCGATGGATATAAAGAGCAGTGCAGTCAGCAGGATATAGCCGAATGCAACTTTCAGCTTGGTGGAACGGTTGGGCAGGCTCATGGTGGGTTTTTTTTAATTTCGTATCACGGTTAAAGCGTAGGTAATAGAGTATTCCGGCTGTAGTCAGTCCGAAAGGAAATGCCATCCATATTCCTATAATTCCCCAGTCCATGATGAAACCGAAGAAATAGCCGGCCGGCAGGGAGATAAGGAAATAGGCGATGAATGCGATATACATCATGGGTTTCACATCTGCGATTCCACGAAGGGCATTGGCGAAATTTATCTGTAATCCGTCACCAAACTGGTAGATGATGAACGGAATGATAAGTTGTGCTACCATTACGCTGACCGCCGGACTGTCGCTGAACCATCCTCCCAGTTCGTTACGCAGCAGGAAGATGGGCAGGGCTCCTATTAGTGCGATGAACAGCATGATATGGAATCCGGCGTATGCAGAGCGCCTGACGTTCATCCGGTCATTCTGTCCGCGGAAGTTGCTAACCCGCACGGCAACGGCTGCTCCCATGCCATAATACATCATAAAGCAGATTTGGGAAATGGCGAGCATCACTTGGTGGGCTGCCAGAGCGGTAGTCCCGATCCATCCCACCATAATGGCACTGAGACTGAACGAAGCAGTTTCCATTCCCATCTGCATGGCAATGGGCCATCCCAGTTTGTTCAGGTGCAGGAAGTCTGCCCGGTTGAGCGTATTGTGTAGAAATCCTTCTTTATAAATATGATAACGTCGGGTACAGAAAAAAATGACGGCGAACACGACCACCATCATGATACGGGAGGCCAATGTGGAAATTCCCGCTCCCAGCAATCCCATTTCGGGCATTCCCAGTTTACCGTAAATCAGGATGTAGTTGCCGATGATATTCATCACATTTCCTGCCAATAAGATCCACATGGAAACGCGGGTGTCGGTTATGCCATCGGCAAATTGCTTGAAACCGTTGAAAAGCAGTACAAACAACAAGGATATCAGTAAAACGATGAAGTAGGGACGCATTAAAGGCAGCAGTTCTTCGGGTTGCCCCAGCCGGTGGATATTCAGATAGAGTATCCACATGATGAGTGTGAGCAATACTGCCAGCAGTGTATTGGCAAACAGGCTGTTCTTCAGCATCCGTCCCACTACATGGGTTTCTCCCCGTCCGAACAGACTCCCTACGATAGGAGTCAGCCCGTATGAGAATCCGGTAGCGAAAATAATGGCCAAAGTAAACATATTGTTGACAAAACTGGCGGCGGCTAATTCATTCGTGCTGTGATGGCCTATCATCAATGTATCGGCAAAACCCAAAATGATGACACCTATCTGGCCGATAACGATAGGGATACCTAAAGTGAAAAGTGCTTTGTAATGTTGCATGGTTAATAAATTGCTAATGTGCCAATATGCTAATTTGCCAACTGGCTGCGCTGTGTTCCGCATGGCGCAGCCAGTTGGCAAATTAGCATATTATCAGGTCGGCAAATTACTTTTATAGTAGAGTGTGGAACAATTTTCTCGCACAAATGTTTTTTGTGCCGCTTCTTTTATCTGTCCGGCAGTGACCGAGCGATACTTGTTTACTTCATTGTTAATATCCTCCGCTTTGCCGGTCAGTTCAAAATAAGCCAGATTGGTAGCCACATTCAGGTAATTCAGGTTATTGAATATCTGTTCGCTTTCATAGCGGTTCTTTACTTTTTCCAGCTCGTCCTCGTCCACACTTTCTTCCGTCAATGCCTTCAGTTCCTGCCATACGGCTGTTTCGGCAGCTTCCAGCGTGACGCCTGGGGCGGGTTTGCCGGTGATATGGAACAATCCCTCGTCAATGCTGCCCGAGATATAGGCGTCGATGCTGTTGAATACCTGTTTCTTTTGCACCAGATGCTGCACCAGGCGGCAGGAACGTCCGCTACTTAGCAAGTCGCTCAGCATATCAAAAGCATAATAGTCGGGATGGCGTCGTTCACAGATATGGAATGCCATAAAGAGCGCGTCTACAGGCACGTTCCGCTCCACTGTCAGCCGGCGTTCCTCCGTTTGCCGGGGTTCTGCCGGCAGTGAGCGGGGGGGTACGTTGCGGCGCGGGATAGGGCCGAACCACTTTTCGGCCAGTGCCACTGTCTCTTCAAAAGTAATATGTCCCGTTACAGCCAGAATGGCATTGTCCGGTGCATAATATTTAAAGAAAAAAGCTTTTACCTCTTCAAGGGTGGCATTGGCTATGTGGCTGATTTCTTTGCCGATGGTAGGCCACTGGTACGGATGCACCTTATAAGCCAGGGCACGTAGCAGATGCGAGGCGTCTCCGTATGGCTGGTTCAGGTTTCGCTGTTTGAACTCTTCGATTACTACTTGCCGTTGCACTTCCAGACTGCGCGGGTTAAAGTCGAGGGACAACATACGGTCACTCTCCAGCCAGAATCCGGTTTCCACATTCTGACGAGGGAGGGTGATGTAATAATTGGTTATGTCATTATTTGTCCATGCGTTATTCTCGCCTCCGGCATTTTGTACCGGAGTATCATAATCGGGCACATGGACAGAGCCTCCGAACATCAGGTGCTCAAACAGATGGGCGAATCCGGTATGATCAGGATCTTCATCGCGTGCGCCCACATCGTACAGCAGGTTCAGTGCCACCATCTGGGTTGTATTGTCCTCATTGTGTATCACACGCAGCCCGTTAGACAAGGTGTATCGGTTAATGTTAATCATCTGAGTCGCAAATTACTGAATACTTGCCTTGAGAATCCGGATATTCTCTACAGGGCGGTCTGCGCGGTTCGTTTTTGCTATTTCAATATTCTCCACTACTTCCATGCCTTCGGTTACTTCACCGAATACGGTATAAGAACCGTCCAGGTGGGGAGCGCCGCCTATGGTGCTGTATGCTTTGATCTGTTCGGGGGTGAAGCGGAATTTCTCTTCTTTGTCCGCCAGCTCACGGGCTTGGGCTTCCAAGGTGTCCTGTAATTCCAGTAACCCGGCATTGTCTCCTGCCTTGCGCATCTTGTATATTTCCTTCATGTGCTGGCGTGCCAGACTGTCGAACAGAGCTTCTTCACGCTGTTCGTTTATTTTGTTCTCCATGCCCAGCAGTTGCGGTTCGGTGAACTTGCGTCCGGTAACAATATAGAACTGGCAACCCGATGAAGCCTTTTCGGGGTTCACATCATCACCCTGGCGTGCTGCCGCCAATACTCCTTTCTTGTGGAAGAATTTCGGATTGAATTCGGCGGGAATGGTGTAACCCACATCACCGCTGCCCAGCATGGCGGTATCCGATGCGTTTTTGCTGTCCGGATCGCCGGCCTGGATCATGAATTGTTTGATAACCCGGTGGAACAATGTACTGTCATATACTCCTTCTTTTACCAGTTTGATAAAGTTATCACGATGTTTCGGTGTTTCATTATACAGGGCCACTGTGATATTCCCCATGGTGGTTTCCAGTTTCACTAGGGTACGCTTTTCATTTTCCATATGATGATTCGTTTGTTTTTTCGAGCCGGCGCTGCATGCAGTCAATGCGATGAAGGCCAGGCATATTAGTAAAATTTTGTTTGAAGTCATGAGCTATTTTTTATTTATCGGACAAAGATAGGAAATAAAATTGAGAGTAAGAGCGGAAAAGCGAAGAAAGGAAGGATAAAAAAAGGGAGAGAGCGGAGGAATACTTCAGACGCAGACGCGGCAGAACCAGGTCTTTTTTCCTCACAAACGTGCGTGTTCTTATAATTTGTAGAGAAGAAAAGTAAATGAGGCAGAGTGAGGGGAAGAGAAGCACCGGAAAGAGAAAAGACGAAAGAAAATAGATAAAAAGACCGGCGGCAAAACCGGAAGGGGATGATAAGACTTGGAAAAAAGGAAATTAAAAAAGTTTCTGAATAACATGGCTTGCATAAGTCTTGAAATTCGCATTAAATGGTAGTATGGCATACATCGTTTCAGGGGGAGGAGCCTTTGATGAGAGATGCCGGATTTAATCGCATTATAATGTACACGCACGTGTGTGAGAAAAAAGGACCTGCGTCTGCCGCGTCTGCGTCTGCGTTGGAAGTAGCTTCCGTCTTCTTGGAAATCTGTCGGCTTGTCCGTATTGTTCATATTATGGGAACAGACGGGAGAGCTGAAAGATTTAAATCTTGCGGCGGTAAGATTATAGATCTTATACCTGAAAGATTATAAATCTTTCCCGGTAGCAACAGGTATGCCGTAAGTTCTTTTTTTAATAAATTATGGGAAACAAAAGATAAAAGCTGCGTTCTTTCAACCATTATGCCGATAAAATTGTTTAAATTTGCAGGAATACTTGTACAGACACTCGATGAAGAAAAAATATGTTCGTTGGACATTGTGGACGATAGCATCTCCGTTCATTCTGTTCATCATTTTATGTATATTGATTTATTTGCCACCTATTCAGAATTTTCTGGTGGACAAAGCTGCTGTATATGCCTCGGAAGCTACCGGTATGAATATCTCCGTGGGACGTATCTCTTTGTCTTTTCCGTTGAATCTGGTGGTGACCAATGTAGATGCTGCTTCCCTGCATAATGATACGTTGCTCAGTGTACGCCGCCTGCAAGTGAATGTGCAGTTGCTGCCACTGCTGAAAAAGCAGGTAGAAGTGGATGGCATATCCCTGCAAGGAGCCACAGTGAATTCTAATGACTTGATACATGGCATGAGGTTGAACGGTACTTTGGGGGAATTGTTCATCTCCAGTCATGGAGTGGCGCTGGACCCCGAAACTGCCATCGTTAACAAAGTCTTGTTGAAAGATACGGATTTATCTCTTTGCCTGAATGACACCGCTGCGGCCGATACGGCTGCAAGTGACACCACCTATTGGAAAATAATATTACAGGATATTGATTTGCAGAATGTATCCTTTGCACTGGATATGCCTTTGGACAGCTTGTCATTGGCGGCTTCGCTGGATAATGCCACACTGCGCGACGGGCTGATAGACTTGCATAAATCGGCCTATTCGCTGCAAACGTTTCGGATAGAGAACGGACGTGTGCGTTACGATAACGGGAAGCCGCTGGCTGCCGACAGCCTGTCCTCCGGACTGGACCCCTCCCATATTGCACTGACGGATATCGGTGTGAAACTGGATTCCCTATATTACGAAGGTAGGAATATGAAAGCCATAATCAGCCAGTTTGTGCTGAAAGAGCGTTCGGGAGTGGAAATCGTTTCTGCCACAGGGCGGATGGTTTCCAATGACAAGGTGCTGCGTGTGCCTTCATTGAAACTGGAAACCCGGGATTCTTATCTGGAACTGAATGCTGCGATGGATTGGGATGCCTTGGATTTCAAGAAGGAAGGCTTGGTGTCCGCACGCCTGATGGCTGATATCGGAAAACCGGATGTGGTGAGATTCATGGGAAGTATGGATGAAAAGTTTATCCGGAAATATCCTTCCGAACCCCTGCGCATCCGTACAGGGATTGACGGGGATTTGAACAAACTGAAACTGACCACTCTTACCGCAGAACTTCCCGGTGCATTGGAACTGTTCGCCAAAGGTGAGCTGACTAGCCTGACGGACAGCTTGCTGCGTGGAGGAGATATCACGCTGCAAGCTGAAACCAAAGATTTGAAGTTTATCTCCACGTTGGCCGAAGGAATAGAAATTCCATACGGAACGCGCTTGGAGGGTAAATTTACGATGGCGGGCCCTAAAATGGGCACGGACCTGCTGCTGATGCAGCCCGAAGCCCAGGCGGTGGTTGCGGCCGATACTATTCCTATAACGGTTTATAATGACAGCATCTCCGTAGCGGATGATTTCAAGATGGAACGGGCGGCCCGTCTGTTTGCCAAATACGACTTGTCGCGTGACAGGTATGAGGCAGACTTGGCTGTCAATCATTTTGACCTGCACCAGTTTATGCCTGCCGATTCTTTGTACGCCTTGTCCACCCGTCTGAAAGTGGAGGGGGAAGGTTTTGACTTTTTCTCTCCCCGTACTTATTTCAATGCAAAGGGCGGTATAGACCGTTTCCATTATGGCAGTTATCATTTGACAGGAATCTCACTGGCTGCCGGACTGGAGAAATCGAAGGTACATGCTTCACTGGCAGTGAAAAACTGGACCATGGATATCAAGGCGCATCTGGATGGTATCTTGAAACCTCATGATGTTTCGGGCGACTTGAAAATGGATGTGGCTCATTTGGATTGGCAGGCGCTTCATCTGATGGATACCCGTTTTCAGACCTCCCAGCACCTGGGTGTCCGTTTCAGCAGTGACCTCAGAAAAAGGTATGTCGTAGAGGCCGAGATGACGAATGCTACGATTGTCACTGCCAAACGCACTTCCCATTCCAAGGACCTGTTTGTCGGATTCAGCACTTCCAGAGATTCTACTTCTGCTTATTTACGTGCAGGTGACCTTGATCTGAGCCTGGAAGGAGCAGGGCACATTGAATCTATTTCCGGCAGGGCGGCGATGCTGATGAAGAAACTGACGGAACAATGGAATAGTAAACATATTGAGCAGGAAGAACTTCGGGAATTCCTTCCGGGGCTTTGCCTGAGGATATCTTCAGGCCCCGATAATCCGATAGCCAATTACCTTTCTATGATGGGGTTGTCATACGGCCGTTTGTTTATGGATATGGATTCATCTCCGACAGAGGGATTGAACGGAGAGGCTTATTTATATGGATTGCGTACGGACAGTCTGGTGTTGGATACGATCTATCTGGACGTGCAACAAGACATGAATGGAATAAACCTGCTGAGTGGAGTGGTAAATGGGCCTAAACCGGGGCAGGAAGCGTTTGACGTGACTTTGGAAGGAAATATAGGAAATAATAATGCCCAGTTGTTGGTGCAGTATCTTAATGCCCGTAAGGAACAGGGGGTATATATGGGCGTGACGGCCGACTTGCGCCGTCACGGCATACGCATGAAGGTCTTTCCGGAACACCCCACGCTGGTATACCGTCCTTTTACCGTAAACAGGGATAATTATATTTATCTGGCGGATAACGGGCGGATTCATGCTAATCTGAATTTGCATGACGACCAAGGCTCCGGACTCAGTTTTTATACGAATCGTGAGGATACTATTGCTAAACAGGATATGACTTTTGAACTTTCACGCATTAATTTGAAAGAATTCCGGCGTATTCTCCCTTACATGCCTGATATAGAAGGGTGGATAGGGGCGGAAGCACACTATATAGACTCCGGTCCGTATATGATGGTGAGCAGTGATTTGCGCGTGGACGAATTCAAGTACGAAGGTAGTGCGCTGGGAAATTGGGAATTCAGTGGGGTGTATCTGCCGGGTGAGGAGAAAGATCATCATCTGGACGCTTACATACGCCGTGATGGCAAGGAAATAGCTCATTTGGGAGGTATCTATCTACCTGCTGCGGAAGGGACAGGAAGTCTGAGTGCGGATATGGCTTTTGAGCATTTCCCGCTGAATGTTGTCAATCCGTTTGTTCCCGACCGTATGGTGGAACTGAACGGGGATATTGACGGAACTTTATCCATGAAAGGTGACCCGGCCAAACCCCTGCTGAATGGGGAACTGGCATTGGATTCCGTGACTTTCTTCATGCCGGAGATGTCTGCCATGTTCCGTTTTGATAATGAACCGGTGCAGGTGGTGAACAGTAAGATGATGTTCAAGGATTTTGATATATTCACCAAAGGGAAGACCCCTTTTACGATTAATGGAGAGGTGGACTTCTCGGATTTGGAACGGACGGCGGTGAACCTTAAAATGCATGCCGAGAATTATGAGTTGCTGAATGCTCCCCGTACCAAGCGGGCTATGGTTTACGGCAAGATGTATGTGGATTTTAACGCAACGCTGCGCGGTCCTGTGGAGGAACTGGTGATGCGGGGGAACATGAACATATTGGGGAAAACCAATGTGACCTATGTCCTGAAAGACTCTCCCTTGACGGTGAACGACCGTTTGGGGGATATGGTGACTTTTGTCAATTTCAACGACACAACTTCGGTAGAGGAGTCCTCTGTCCAGCAAATCTCTTTGGGAGGGATGGATGTGGCCATGACCATGCATATAGACCAGGCGGTGCAGGCACGTGTGGATCTGGTGCCGGACGGCTCCAACTATATGTTGCTGGAAGGAGGCGGAGACTTGTCATTCCAGTACACTCCTCAGGGGGATATGTTGCTGACCGGGCGTTATTCCTTGATGAGCGGGGAGATGAAATACCAGATTCCGATTATTCCGCTGAAGACTTTTAATATTCAAAATGGTAGTTATGTGGAGTGGACGGGAAATATCATGAATCCGCAACTGAACATTACCGCGACCGAAAGGGTCCGTGCTTCGGTGGGCGAGGATGGAAAGACTTCGCGTATCGTCGGGTTTGATGTAGGGATCGCTTTGAGCCAGAGTCTGGAGAATCTGGGGCTGGCGTTTACCCTTTCGGCTCCCGAGGATGCGTCTGTGCAAGACCAGCTGAATGCCATGTCGGTGGAGGAACGGGGAAAACTGGCTGTCACCATGCTGGTGACCGGAATGTATATGGCTGAAGGAAACTCTACGGGAGGATTTAATGTGAATAATGCCTTGAACTCATTCCTGCAGAGCGAAATCTCGAATATTGCCGGAAAAGCACTTGATATCAATGTGGGCATGGAAACGGTGGATGATGCCGATAGCGGCGGGAAACGCACGGATTATAACTTCCAGTTCGCCAAACGTTTCTGGAATAACCGCTTCCGTATAGTGGTAGGCGGTAAAGTGTCTACCGGAAGTACGGTACAGCAGGATGAAACCTTTATTGATAATGTATCCATAGAATACCGCCTGGACAACAGCGGTACCCGGTATGTCAAGCTCTTCCACGACAAGAATTATGAGAGTGTGCTGGAAGGTGAGATCATAGAGACCGGTGTGGGTATTGTGCTTCGCAAGAAGATGAGCCACCTGGGCGAACTGTTTATTTTCAAGTCTAAGAAGAAAAAATGATCGTTGGAGATATGGAGAGAAAACATAACATAAACCTGCTTCTATTATCGGTATTGTTGCTGATGACAGCTGCCTGCTCTACTACCAGGAATTTGCCGGAAGACGAAACGCTATATGTCGGTGTGAAAAATATGGAGATTCTGAATGAGGACAAGACCCCTGCCGGTGTCCAGACCTTGGAAGAGGTGGAGGCTGCTTTGTCTTATCCTCCCAATAATGCCATTCTGGGAAGCAACTCCTTGCGTTTTCCCATTCCTTTCGGTTTGTGGATATACAATGATTTTGTGAAATACCAGGATAAAAAGGGGGTGGGGCATTGGATCTTCAACAAGCTGGGGGCTGCTCCGGTGTATTTGTCTACAGTGAACCCGGAAACCCGTGTGAAGGTGGCGACCAATCTGTTGCACGATTATGGCTTTTTCAATGGTGCTGTGACTTATTCTGTAGACTCGTTGAAGAATCCTCGGAAAGCCAAGTTAAGTTATAAGATTGATATGGCGAACCCTTATTATCTGGACTCTGTCATGTATCTGAAATATCCTCCTCGCGCCGATAGTCTGATCAGGGCTGCTTATGACCAGAGGGTATTGCATAAAGGAGATAATTTCAGTGTGTTGAAACTGGAGGAGGAGCGCCAGCGGCTGAGTACCCTTTTCCGTAACAATGGTTATTATTATTTCCGTCCCGAATTCATTACTTTCCGTGCGGATACCTTGCGCAAACCGGGAATGGTCAGTTTGCAGGTTGTCCCGAAAGCCGGAGTGCCTGCCGATGCGAAAAGACCTTATTATATAGGGAATACTTCTGTTTATCTTACCGGATATAAAGGGGAGGAACCTACTGATTCCATCGTCTTTCCGGGAATGACTTTACACTATAGCGGTAAGAAACCCGGTATCCGCCCCGGAGTATTGGCTAAGCGCTTCTTTTACCAGAAAGGGCAGCTTTATTCTCAGGCCCGCCAGAATTTCACGCAGGAAGCCTTGGCGCGTTTGGGCATTTTCAAATTTGCCGAGTTCCGCTATGCCCCGCAAGATACATTGCCGGGGTGTGATACGCTGAATGTGCGGATGAATGCTACATTCGATTTGCCGTATGACGGAGAACTGGAATTCAATGTGACTACCAAAAGTACGGATCAGACTGGTCCCGGAGCGATTTTCAGCCTCTCGCGGAAGAATTTCATGCGTACAGCCGCCACGCTTTCTTTCCAGTTGAAAGGGTCATACGAATGGCAGACCAATTCTACGGCGGATGGGAACAGTTCTAAATTGAATTCATACGAGCTGGGAACTTCTTTCTCATTGGAGTATCCTCGCCTGGTGTTGCCGTGGATGAGTAAAAAAATGATGCGCTCACGATTTCCGCAGCATACCTCATTCAAGTTGTATGCCAGTCAGTTGAACCGTGCCCGCTTCTTTAAAATGCTTTCTTTCGGTGGAACGGTGTCATACGATTTCCAGCCTTCGCGGGTATGGAAACATACGGTGACTCCTTTCAGACTGGCATTTAATACGTTGCAGCATACTACTACACGTTTTGATACGATAGTGGACAAGAACCGGAGCTTGAAAATCAGTTTGGGAAATCAGTTTATCCCAGCTATGAGTTATACGTTTACGTATGATAACGCCCCGTTGAAGAAACGCAATAATTTATGGTGGGAAACTTCCTTTACTTCGGCAGGTAATCTGACTTCGTTGGTGTATGCTGCTTTTGGGAAAGGATTCAAGGAAACAGATAAGAAGTTATTGAACAGTCCTTATGCGCAATTCCTGAAAATGACATCCGAAGTGCGTTGTTTGTTTAAAGTCGGAGAGAAACAGCATATAGCCACTCGTTTGATGGGGGGAATTTTGTATGCATATGGGAACCAGACTGTAGCGCCTTACAGCGAGCAGTTCTATATTGGGGGAGCCAACAGTATCCGTGCGTTTACAGTGCGCTCTATCGGCCCCGGTTCTTATCGTCCCGAAGATAAACAGTATGGTTATCTGGATGAAACCGGAGATGTGAAGCTGGAAGCGAATGTGGAATACCGTTTCCCTATCCTGGGTGATTTGTACGGGGCAGCTTTTCTGGACGCGGGAAATGTGTGGCTGCTGCGTGAACAAAAGAATGAGGAAGGTGAGAATATACGTCCCGGCGGTTTGCTTACTCTTCGTAATTTTGCTAAAAGTATAGCTTTGGGTACTGGGGTGGGATTGCGTTATGACCTTACTTTCCTGGTGATCCGCCTGGATCTGGGTATTGCTCTTCATGATCCGTATGACACCGGCAAGAAAGGATATTATAATATTCCTAAGTTTAAGGATGGACTGGGATTGCACTTTGCCATCGGCTATCCTTTCTAGAAATAGGGCTTGATTTGCGTCAAAAGGAGGGAAATGATTGATTTATGCTCGAATTTGAATGGAATGTAGCTTTTTTCCTCCGTATTATTTTGTAGCTTTGTACCATCAAATATTCAATTTTAAATAAATAAACTATGAAACCAACTTTATTTTTATTAGCGGCCGGTATGGGTAGCCGTTATGGTGGCTTAAAGCAATTGGACGGACTGGGCCCAAATGGCGAAACTATTATGGATTATTCAATTTACGATGCTATTAATGCCGGATTCGGTAAGCTCGTTTTTGTTATCCGTAAAGACTTTGAACAGGATTTTCGAGATAAAATCATTTCTAAATACGAAGGGCATATTCCTTGCGAGTTGGTTTTTCAGGGATTAGATGCGCTCCCCGAAGGCTTTACCTGCCCGGCAGACCGTACCAAACCTTGGGGTACTAATCATGCTGTAATGATGGGGGCGGATGTGATAAAGGAACCGTTTGCTGTTATCAATTGCGATGACTTCTATGGGCGTGATTCTTTTCAGGTAATGGGAAAGTTCCTGTCTGCACTTCCTGAGGGTTCTAAGAATGTATATTCAATGGTTGGTTTCCGCATCGGAAACACATTAAGCGAAAGCGGCACTGTGTCACGCGGGCTTTGCGGTACGGATGAGAACAACTTGCTGACCTCTGTTGTAGAGCGCACCAAGATTCAGCGTATGGACGGTGAAGTGAAGTATATCGATGATAATGGCGAGTGGACTGCTACTCCTGATACTACTCCGGTGAGCATGAACTTCTGGGGATTCACTCCCGATTATTTTGC
>ERZ780128.492-NODE-492-length-15560-cov-2.585102_pt1 | contig 15560 bp, 15 predicted proteins | sample MGYA00511170_ERZ780128 | MGnify/ENA primary metagenome ERZ780128 (study PRJEB29588, sample SAMEA1970465) | human gut metagenome | biome: human gut; feature: human-associated habitat; material: faeces | place: Denmark | collected 2008/2010 ...
AGCACCTGCCTTGCAAGCAGGGGGTCAGGAGTTCGATTCTCCTCGTCTCCACCAATCGCTAATTAGCGGTCTTACTTTGGTAGGACCGCTTTTTTGTGCGCAAAAAAAGACGCCCATGCATATGAGCGTCTGCGTAAATTATTTAATGGCTCAGCAGCCTTCGTTTTCCTCCCATTCCTCGCTGTTTTCGTTGATGTACCATTTGCCGTTGATATAGATATTTTCTTCGATAGTACGCGGGCCCCAGATAACGCTGCCTTCAGGCCCGTAGTCCTCGCCATCGTCGGGGCAGGTGTCGTCGTAGGTGATAAAAGACCCGGTGACGTTGATAGTGTCTGATTCTATATCATTTTTTTCCTGCTGTTGCGTTCTGGCAGGCGACTTCAGGATCAGATGGTATGCCATCAATAGATGGATAATATAAGCGAAGCAACCAAGCAGCACTATATCCTTTCGCAAATCAAAGAGGATAAAAATGAAAAGCAGAATTACTAAAACGGAGTTATAGATGAAAGCGTTCTCCGGATCAAGTTTTTTTATTTTATGTAAAAGATAAATAATCAGCAGTGTTATGGGCAGCAGCACAAGAAAATAGCCTAATGATGTATGCGTAAAAATTAAAATAACGAGCGTTAAAAGGAGCATTAAAGCTATAAGGGCAATTACCTTTTTTATGTTACTGCAAAAGCTGTCGATAAAATTCATGGCACGCACCTCACTTTTATCTGTATTATAGCATGCCGGTGAATTTTCTACAAAAAATCTAAAAAAACTGCAGAAATCGCTTGAATATGCTCTTTAAATGTGATATAGTATACACTATATTAAGGATTTCCCCAGAAAAAAGTATAGTATTTTAAAAGGAGCAATTTATTATGGAGAAAGAAAAAGCATTCCTGCTGTGGTTTGACCAGCTGGAGAGAAAAGACGTAGCAATCGCCGGTGGTAAGTCTTCTTCCTTGGGCGAGCTGACCTCTCATGTTGACGTACCTGTACCGTATGGCTTCGCAACTACTGCCTGCGCTTACAGATACTTCTTTGAAAAGACCGGTCTGTACGAAAAGATTAAAACTTTAATTGCCGGTCTGGACGTAGACAACAGCGCTCAGCTGCGCGAGGTTTGCGCTAAGGTCCGCCAGGCAATTATGGACGAAGAAATGCCGCAGGATCTGCAGGACCTGATTGCCCAAGCTTACGAGGAGCTGGGTGAAAAGGTTGGCCAGGCTGATCCGTTCGTTGCTGTTCGCAGCAGCGCTACCGCTGAGGATTTGCCGGATGCAAGCTTTGCAGGCCAGCAGGACACCTACCTGAACGTAAAGGGTGCAGAAACCATTGTTGCTAAGGTTAAGGAATGCTATGCTTCCTGCTTTACCGACCGTGCGGTTTACTACCGTGAAAAACAAGGCTTTGATCATCTGGATGTAGCACTGAGCGCTGCAGTTCAGATGATGGTATTCTCCAAGGCTGCTGGCGTTATGTTCACTGTTAACGTTGCTACCGGCGACGACAAGAACATCCTCATCGAAGGCGCATGGGGCTTGGGCGAATATGTTGTTCAAGGCACCATAACTCCGGATAACTATACTGTAAATAAAGCTACCTGCGAGATTGTTGAAAAGAACGTTAACGCGCAGGACATTAAGCTGATCCGCAAAGCTGACGGCGACTGCGAAGAAGTTGTTGTGCCGCTGGATGAGCAAAACGAGCAAAAGCTGACTGATGAGCAGATCAAACAATTGGCTGAATGCGCTAAGAAAATTGAAGCACACTATGGCTGCTACATGGACATGGAATGGGGCGTTGACGAGCGCGATAACAAGGTTTACATCCTGCAAGCCCGTCCTGAAACCGTATGGAGCCGTCGTAACAAAGAAAATGGTGCACCGAAAGAGGAGAAAAAAGTGACTACTGATCGCAAAGTTATCGTTAAAGGCTTGCCTGCCAGCCCTGGTAATGTAGCAGGCCGCGTACATGTAATTTTGGATCCGTCCCATATCGACGAATTCAAGGAAGGCGAAATCCTCGTAACCGAGATGACCGCTCCTGACTGGGTACCGGCTATGAAGAAAGCGAAAGCAATCGTAACCGATAGCGGCGGAATGACCTGCCATGCTTCTATCGTATCCCGCGAGTTAGGCATTCCCTGTATCGTAGGTACCAAGAGCCGTGGCGAAGCTGCTACCACCACCATTCCTGACGGTATTGATGTAACCATCGATGCTACTCATGGTGTTGTATACGAAGGCATCATCGAAGAGCCGAAGGCTGAACAACCGGCACAACAGGTAGTTGCTGCTGCTGAATACTTCCCGCCGACCGGCACCAAGATTTATATGAACCTGGGCGATCCTGAGCTGGCTGAAAAATATGCTGCTCTGCCTTGCGACGGTATCGGCCTGATGCGCGAAGAGTTCATCTGGACCACCTATATCCATGAACATCCGCTGTATCTGATCAAAATCGGTCAACCGGAAAAGGTTGTAGACCAACTGGCTGAAGGCATCCGCCAAGTTTGCCAGGCTATGGCTCCGAGACCGGTAACCATGCGCTTCTCCGACTTCAAGTCCAGCGAATACCGCGACCTGAAGGGCGGCGACGAATTCGAGCCGAACGAGCCTTCCGCTCTGCTGGGCTGGCGCGGTGCTTCCCGTTACTATGATCCTAAATATATCGAAGCATTCAAGCTCGAATGCATGGCTGTTCGCAAGGTTCGCGAAGAGTTCGGCCTGAAGAACCTGAACGTTATGATTCCGTTCTGCCGCAATGTAGAGGAATGCGAAAAGGTTACTAAGATTATGGCTGACTGCGGTCTGTCCCGCGGTAAGGACTTCAAGGTTTGGCTGATGGCTGAAATTCCGTCCAACATCATCCTGGCTGACCAGTTCAACAAATTTGTTGACGGCTATTCCATCGGTTCCAACGACCTGACCATGCTGGTTCTGGGCTGCGACCGTGATAACGATACTGTTTCTCATATCTATGACGAACGTAACCTGGCTGTACGCCGCGCAATCCGTCACCTGATCGAGGTTGCTCATAAGGATGGCAAGACCGTTTCTATCTGCGGTCAGGCTCCGAGCGTATATCCTGAGTTCTGCGAGTTCCTCATTAAGAGCGGTATCGACAGCATGTCCGTTAATCCGGATACTGTTAAGTTCACCAAGAAGCTGGCTGCTCAAATCGAGCAACGCATCATGATGGATGCTCTGACCGGCAAAGGCCGTCAAGAGGTTGAGGACCTGAACTGGTAAGAGGCAATTAAAGACTTTCAGCTCTTTGGCTAAGCGCATTGGCTTTATCTGGAAGCAGAAAAAGTAAATATGCAGTGAAGAGTTTTAGGACTCCTGTGTTGTAGTACAAATTACAATATGGGAGTCCTATTTGTTTTTGGGGGAGAAAACGATTTTAAGGAGGTAAGTATGCTGTCTGTTATTTTTATTCTTTGTTTGCTTTATCACACCTATACGGATATGAAGTCTATGCTGCTTTATGATAAGGTAACATTGCTTTTGGCGGCAGTAGGTGTAGTGCGTGCCTTTTTTGAGCACCAGCTGTTAGAAGCTCTTTGTGGTGCAGGAGTACTGCTGGTAATTATGCTGCTTTTGTATTTTGCTAGTCGCGGTGGTATGGGAGAGGGAGATGTTAAGCTGGCGCCGGCTCTGGGAATCTGGCTTGGCTTAGAGCAGGGGCTGTTATGTTTACTGCTTGCTTTTATCAGCGGTGGCATTATGGGTATGTTGCTGTTGCTGTGCAGGCGTGGGAAGCTGAAACAGGCAATTCCCTTCGGACCGTTTTTGTGCGCAGCAGCGGTTGCTGCGTATTTTTGTGGTAAAGAAATCATTACATGGTATTGGAGGGTTATCTTATGATGAAGCTTGGTGAAAGTATTAATCCTGAGGATTTGTTTGATCCGGTATTATGTGCTTGTCGTCGCCGTTGGCGCCGTAGGCAGCCGCTTTTGCTGCTGTCGTTGCAGACAGGGGAAATTGCATATTTTGAAAAAGAAGTGCTTAGCTGGCAGGAGCAGCTGTCTGAGACTCACCTTGCAGACATGCAAAGTCTTACAGATGAATTACGCGAATTACTGTTACAACATGAGGTAGAGGAGGAGGCTGCGGTGATTCTTTTGCCAGCGGCAGAAGCTCTATATTCTGAGCAACTGATGTTACCTGCATTGCAGCGGCGTGAGCTGCAGGCTGCCTTAATGTGGGAGCTGCAGCAGAGCGTTCCCAAGGCAGAAACAAGCTATAGTTACAGCTTTGAAGCGAATATCGTCGGTGAAGCAGATGAACAGCAATATCAGGTGACATATACTGCTTTGCCAGATACATATCAAGCTGAGCTTGAACAGCTGTGTAGCAGCTTGTTACTGAAGCTGCAGGGCATTTGGCTAGGAAAGGTAACTCTTGACGCAGCTGCAACAGCCTGGTTTGCCGGCAAGCCGTTGCCGCCGGTATACAGGCAGCAGCAAAAAAACTTGCAAAGTGTAGCGGCCGCTTTTGACCGCTGGTTGCCTAAGGTTAGTTGTGCTGTATTTGCTTTAGCACTATTAGCTTATGGCAGTGCCTTGGGAGGCTGCTATTTGGCGCAGCATAATTTGCAGAAGGTAGAACAGAAGCTTAAGCAGTATGAAGTATGGGAGCAACGTATCCAGGAAAGCGAAGCTATGGAACGCAGTTGTCAGCATTTGGAAAAGCTGTTGGCTGCAGCACCTAAGGCATCTAAAGAGGCTAATGGTGAATTGGAGCGTATCTGTCGCCAGATGCTGCCTGGTTGCTGGCTTACTGCTTTAGAATATTGCGGTACGAAGAAGCCCTTATTATTGCAGGGAAGGGCAGTTGATGCATTAGCTTTGGAAAGCTTAGTTGAGCAACTGCAAAAATGTGGCTATTATAGCAGAGTAGAGCTGCTGCAATCAGAGCAACAGGGAAATACTATTGCTTATAAGCTCAAGCTGGAGCTGAAGGAGGGCAAGAAATGAAGCTAGGAGAAAAGGCAATTAATACACTAGCTTGCGTAGCAACTTTGATCGCTATTGGCTTGCTAGTTAATGCGTGGTCGCTGTGGACTGAACGTCAACTGGCGGTAGCAAAGACAGATAAGCTGCAGGTAAAGCTGACGCGGCAGATGCGCTTTGCTAATGAGCATAGTGATTATGAAACGTATAAAACAAGACTGCTGAGTAAGCAGAATGATTTAGAGAAGAAGGTAGAGCAGCAGCTTAGTTTGAACAACGGGCTACAGCGACTGCAAAAGCAGGCGCTTGCTCAGGGGCTTCAGCTGAGCAAGCTTCAGATGGAGGGTAAACCTGTTGCTTTGCAGAATGGCTTACAAATGCAGACATTAAATGTTAGTACTGTTGGTGAGTTTTATTCATTGCTGCGTTGGCTGCGACAAGTGGAACGCAATGGCTGCAAGGTAAAGGAGCTGCGCTTGCAGAGCATAATGGAGACAAAAGATGTGCTGAAAATAGATATCTTTCTTGAATTTTACTTTGCGAACTAAAACTTTCAATTAGCCTACGCTAATTTTAACTTGACAAAATCCACATCTTATAAGATAATGTCATAGTAAAGTTAGACTAGGCTAATTTAATTTCAAAGATAGCACTAGCTAATATTGTAAAGGGAGTTGCGTATGAAAAAATATATCTTACTCGTATTTGTCGTAATCATAGCCCTGGCAGGCTACTTCCTGCTGGCAAGAGGCCAGCACAAGCTCGCAGCCAACGCCGCCGTCAGCGTAACCGACAGCACCGGCGCCAAGGTACACATCCCCGCGGAGCCCAAAAGAATCGTCTTTCTCAATGCCTCCAATCTGGAAATCTTCACCTCCATCGGTGGCAAGGCCGTCGGCAGACCTACCAGCACTTCATATCCCGATGACATCAAGGAAAGCATTAAGGACATCCCCGAAGTAGGCATGATCCACGCGCCGAATCTGGAAAAAATCATGAGCCTGAAGCCTGACCTGGTTGTAGGCACCAACGTACCCTTCCACGTAATGCTGCGCAAGCCTCTGGAAATGGCCGGCGTGCCGCTTTACCTGAACATGATAAACTCCTATGAGGATGTGCTGAAAAGCATAGACGACTTCGGCCGTTTTGCCGACAGAGAAAAGGAAGCTGCAGCCAAGCGTGCGCAGATAGAAAAGGAATATGCTGCGCTGACGCAGGACGTACAGAAGGGCAAGGGACCGAAGGTGCTGATTATCTTCGGCTCGCCGGACAGCTTCAACATGTCCACCAAAAAGAGCTTCGGCGGTGATCTGGCAGAGCGTTTGGGTGCCGTAAACATTGCGGACAAGGCCGAGAATGTGAAGGACAGCAGCTATATCCCGCTGAGCATGGAATTCGTAGCCAAGGAAAACCCCGATATCGTGATGCTGATTACCATGGGCGGCAGCAAGGAAATTCTGGAAAAGCTGCGCGCCAATATGCGTGACAACGCCATCTGGCATGACGTGAACGCCGTGAAGAATAACCGTGTGTACCAGCTGCCGCCGAGCCTGTTTACCGTTAACCCCGGCACGCACACCATCGAAGCGATGAAGATTATGAAAGAATATATGTATGGAGAGGCCAAGTAATGAGTAATGATGCCAAAACAAAAGAAAAAGTGCGCATAGCAGTGTTCTTCGGCCTGTGCATCCTGCTCGTCGCAGGCATCTTCATGAGCATCGGCAGCGGTACAGTGAGCCTTTCGGTGAGCGAAACATGGGCGGCGCTGCTGGGCGAGGCAGATGCTGACACCGACCGCATTGTGAACCTCATCCGCCTGCCCCGTACGATAGTGACAGTGTTGGTGGGTGCTAACCTCGCTTTGGCAGGCTGTAACCTGCAGGGCGTGCTGCACAACCCGCTGGCAGACCCCGGTATCATCGGCGTGAGCGCCGGTGCGGGCCTGTTTGCGATGGTGATAATGCTGCTTTTCCCGGAACAGTCTGCTATGGTGCCGCTGGCAGCCTTCGTCGGCGCCGTGCTTTCCACAGGCATCGTTTTTTTTCTGGCGTGGGAAAAGGGCATCAACCCGCTGCGCATGATTCTGGCGGGCGTGGCAGTTGCCACCTTCTTCGGTGGCGGTATGGCGGCGCTGAACGTATTTTACAGCGACAGAATCCAGGGCACGGTTATGTGGATGGCCGGCGGCTTTCAGGGGCGCAGCTGGGGGCATGTGGAGATGCTGCTGCCTTATAGCGCGATTGGTATTATCGGCACGATTTTGTGTGCACGTTCCCTAAATGCGTTGCAGTTGGGTGATGAATTGGCCAAGAGCTTGGGCGTACGCGTGATGCGCATGCGCACGGTTTTGATCTTTCTTTCCGCGCTGCTGGCGGCGGTTTCCGTAAGCGTAGCAGGCATGCTGGGCTTTGTGGGCCTCATCGTGCCGCACATCATGCGCCTGTTAATCGGCAGCGACCACGAATACCTGCTGCCCTGTGCGGCGATTGCCGGCGGTGCGGTGGTAACACTGGCTGATACGGCGGCAAGAACGCTTTTCAGTCCGCTGGAAATCCCCGTGGGCATCTTCATGTCCTTCATTGGCGGTCCGTTCTTCTTGTATCTGCTGAAACGGAGGATGCGTTAAGCTATGAATATCCCGACATTACATACACAAAAAATTACTCTGCGCTACGGCGAGCACACGATAATCAGGGACCTGACGCTGGATATTTCCCAGCCGGAGATTGTGACGATTATCGGGCCGAACGGCAGCGGTAAATCAACGCTGCTGAAGGCACTCTGCCGCCTGCTGGAGCCTGCGAGTGGTGCGGTTTATCTTGACAGCAAGGACATCAATAAAATGTCTACCGAAGAGGTGGCGCGCACGCTGGCTGTGATGGCGCAAAGCGCGAACGCTCCCGGCGGCACGACGGTGGAGGAGCTGGTGTGCTACGGACGAATGCCGTACCGCAAGTTCTTCGACGGCCTCAATCAGGAGGACCGTCTGGCGATTGAAGAAGCACTGGAGTTTACTGAGCTGGGACCGCTGCGTACGCGCCTGGTGCATACACTGAGCGGGGGCGAACGCCAACGCGCGTGGCTGGCCATGGCGCTGGCGCAGAAGCCGAAGATTCTGCTGCTAGATGAGCCTACGACCTATCTTGACGTGCATCATCAGCTGGAGCTGATGGAGCTTGTTGTGCGATTGCATAACGAAATGGGGCTGACGGTTATCATGGTGCTGCACGACTTGAACCATGCGGCACGTTACAGTGAGCGACTGATTGCGCTGAAAAAGGGAACCATCATGGCAGACGGGCCTACGGACGAGGTGTTCACGCAGTCTGTGATTGAAGAGCTTTACGATGTGAAGGCCGTGATCATGCGTGTTGAGGCCAACGGGACGCAGTACCCCGTGTGCTTTCCGTATAGTGTAGAGGAGCATGATTAAGATGAATAAATATATCAAAACAATCGCTCTCAGCATGGCGATGCTGTGTCTGGGCGCAGGTGCCGCAGGTGCGGCGCAGTTCAGCGATGCGCAGAGCGGTAAAAATTTAACAGCAGCGCAGCTGGCAAGCAAGCTGCAAAAGTATGATGTAGTCTTCTTTGGTGAATATCATGATCAAAGTGAAATACACCAATATGAATTAGAGCTTTTGAAGGCAATGTATAAGGCGAAAGGCGAGAAACTGGCCTTATCCATGGAAATGTTTGAGGCAGATAACCAAAGTAAGTTAAATAACTTTTTGGCAGATACTCTGAGCGAAGAAAATTTTCTCGCTGCAAGCCGTCCCTGGCCTAATTATCGTACGGATTATGCTCCGCTGGTAAATTTTGCCAAAGAAAAGAAAATGCCCGTTATTGCCGCTAACGTACCGCGCTTTTTGGCAGCGCACGTAGCGAAAAACAACGCTTCGACGGAGGGCGTGGAGGCGCAGTATCAGCAATGGCTGCCCAAGCATACCTATGCTCCCGAGGGCGCGTATAAGGATAAATTCTATGCGCAGATGAGCTCCCCGGCAGCGCCGATGAAGATGCCGTCAGCGCGTTTAGCAGCAGTTTATGCGGCGCAATGCCTGAAGGATGACAAGATGGCCGAGAGCATTGCTGCGTTTGCCGACGCACATCAGAATATGCAGATTTTGCATATCAACGGTTGCTTCCATTCCGACGCTCATTTGGGAACAGCGCAAAAGCTGGAAGCTTTGCGTCCTGAGCTCAAGGTTGCCGTAATCACACCGCTGGAGCGCAAACAGAAGCGCGAAAAGCCTGCGGGTGATTTTGTCGTTTGGTTCGACAGAAAATAAATTCTTCCGATATTTTTTTATCCGTCAGTTAGCAGTTGCTGACTTTACGGGTGTAAAATATACCATAAAAATAAGCAGAAAAAAGAGGTGCATTATGAGAAATTTAAACAAAAAGAAGATAGCCTTACTTACTGCCTGCGTTGTCAGTGCAGTCGGCCATATGGCTTTTGCTGCGGAGGCAGATAATTACGATGAATACAGCGGTGCGGATTACGTTGTGACTGCGACCAAGACACAGCTGGAGAAAAAAGAGGTTCCGCAAAGCGTTGAGGTTATTACCGAGCAGAAGATTAAAGAACTGGGTGCCTACAGCGTACAGGATGCCTTGCGCTTGGCAAATAATATTGACGTACAGGATAACGGTATGACCGGTAATCAGGTGCAGCTGCGCGGTAACAGCACCATGCACACCCTGATTCTTGTCGATGGCAAGCGCATGGCGGCAGAAAATACGCAAAGCTCCCAAAATGCTTACGAGCTGAAGCGTATCAACATTTCTGATGTTGAGCGTATCGAAATCATCAGCAGCAACGGCTCCGCTCTCTACGGTTCTGACGCTATCGGCGGCGTAATCAACATCATCACCAAAAAATCTACTACTCCCAGCATCAGCGTCAACATGCACACCGGCACCAAGGATGAAGCAACAAGCTTTATGTATTCCTCCGGCAAGCAGGGCAAGCTGAGTCTGAAAATCGGCGGCGGTATCGAAAAGGTACGCAAGCTCGACAGCGGTGTCTATAAAAACTACTCTAAAAATACAACGACCGGTGCAGTTACTTCAACCGATGCCAGCAGCACCAACATGTATGGCACACGTCGCTTTTTGAACACCGGCCTGAGCTATGCTTTTGATGATAACCATAGCCTTGATTTTGATATGAACTTCATGCGTGAGCAGCTCAAAAGCTTTAGCTGGAACAGCATGGCAACAGATTATACAGAAACGCAGATGACTACATTGTTAGGCTTTTTAAGAAAACAAGCGATAGCAGGTGGTGCTCCTGCCGCAATGGTTAATGGCCAGGCTTTTGTGAATGCTTTGCTAAACAAAGGCTATACAATGGAGCAGTTAAATGCGTCGATGCCTGACCCTACGACTATTAAAAAATATCCCATGCTTTCCTCTCACTTCTATGATAATACCCGTTCCGATTACAGCTTAGGCTATAACGGCAAGGACGGTAAGCATGATTATAATTTCCGCACCTATTTCAGTGAGCTGCGCAAGGACAATACCTCCTGGTATAAAAATCTGAATACCAATGCCGACAAGTTTGTTGACTTTGACCAAAATAATTACAAGCAGCTCGTTGTCGAAGGCAAGGATTCCTACAAAATGGATGACAACAATACCCTGACATTCGGTGCCGAATACAAAAAGGATATCATGAACGGTACGCATCTGAAGGGTCGCGGCACTGACCAACATGATGTAACCGTCAACGGCAAGAGCAAGACCTCATCTGAGGTATCCTCTGAAACTGCTGCCGTATATCTGCAGAACGAATGGAAAATCGGCGACAAGCTGCTGCTGATTCCCGCAGTACGCATTGACCACCATGATTCCTTCGGCACTCACACCTCTCCGAAGCTGGGCGCAACCTACAAATTAAGCGAAAATGCCCGCGTGAAGGCAAACTGGGGCAAGGGCTACCGCGCACCGACCTTATACGAACTGTATTCTCAGATGGAAAAGAGCGGCATGGCACCTATGACAGTTTATGTATTAGGTAATCCTGATTTGAATCCTGAAACCAGCACGAATTTTGACTTTGGTTTTGAAACCGAGCTTGGTAAACTTAATTCCAAAATTACCTATTTTCATAATGACATCAAAAATATGATTGGTGGCGATGATTATACTGGTCCGGAAACAATTACGAATCCTGGTATTTGGAGCAAGTATGTCAACTATGGTAAGGCAAAAATCAGTGGGCTTGAGACTGAGTTTGGTTATAACTTTGATGAACATTGGAGTCTCAGAACTGTTTATAACTATCTTGATGCAAAAGACCAACAAACCGGCAATCGTTTAGCTTATAGAGCACGTCATAATGGTTTGGTACAATTAACTTGGACTGATGCTAAAGAAAATCCGTTGACTGTAAATTTATATAACAGATATTATTTTGATTATCATCAATCTAATTCTGCAAACTATCAGCATGATTATTCCTTTAGCACCACCGGTCTGACTGTCAGCAAGCAGTTCAACAAAAATTACCGCGTTTATGCCGGTGTAGATAATATCTTTAATAAATCTTTCCTGTATGATACCTATCATACCTACAGCATCGACGGCCGCACCTGGCGTGTAGGCGCAGAGATGACCTTTTAATTAGAGTTTTGATTCCATAATATACAGCATACTGCTCCTTTCTGTACTTTGGGGAGCAGTATGCACCTCCTGTAAAAGTACGACAGCATTTGTAGATTTGTGAGGAAAATATGCAGGCAATAACAGATTTGATAATGTACTTTCAGAAGGGCGGACTGGTTATGTGGCCGTTGCTCGCCTGTTCTATAACTGTGATAGCAATCGCCATTGAGCGGTTTATATATTATAAGAGCGTGGACAGCGGCGCAGCCTTTGCCTCCCGCTATTGCGCCGCCGTGCGCAGCGGTGATTTTGCTGTGGCGACGGAGCTGGCGCGCAAGGGCAGCGGTCAGTGCGCGCAGATGCTTGCCGATGTGGCGGCAATTGCAGGCGGTAAGGCAGAAAAGAGCGCCTTCCTCGAAAGCCGTGCCGGTATTTTTATGGCGACGCTGCGCGATAAGCTGGATTACCTGGGCATTATCGTAACGATGTCCCCGCTTCTGGGACTGCTGGGCACTATTGTGGGCATGATCGGTGCCTTCAGCATTTTCAACGTAGAAGCGGGTGCGCCGATGGCGATTACCGGCGGCATCGGTGAAGCGCTGATTGCAACGGCGACGGGCTTGTGTGTAGCTATTCTTTCGCTGTGCGCGCATTCCTATTTCGCTCACCGTATGGACAATATGATTACGGATATGGAGCAGTGCTTCAGCGCGCTGCTGGAGGCTGAAACAAGGAGAGCAAGATCATGAAGCTGCGAGATGTGCGTAACAGGAAAACGCCGCCGCTGATGATTATCCCGATGATTGATATTATGTTCTTCCTGCTGGTCTTCTTTATGCTGAGCACGATGTATATGATTGACCTCAAAACTATTCCGGTGAAGCTGCCGCAGGCTAAAAATGCGGCGACGGATACTACGACAACCTTCGCCGTGACGATGAAGGCCGACGGCAGCATTTATCTGGGCGATGCCCAAACAGATGCGGAGGCCTTGGCGCTGCAGGCAGGCCTGGAGCAGAAGAAGAACAAAAACTTCGCCGTTGTCATCCGTGCGGAAAAGGCGCTGGAGTACGGCGAGGTGATTAAGCTTGTAGATAAGCTGAAGGGGGCAGGCGTAGCACGCTTTGGCCTGGCAACGGATGGCGGTAAGTAACGATGAAGCAGATAGAAAAGCTGCAGGCGAAGGCACGTCAGCGCTTTGGCTTTTGCGGTTCACTGATAATACATTTTATATTGTTCGTCGCACTGGCGTTTTCCGGCGTCTTTGCTATGCAGCCGCCGGCTGCGGATGCTGACAACGTTGTGTTCTTTGATGCCGGCGGCGGAGGCGGAGGTGGCGGCGATGAAGCTGTCGCTGATGCTGCCGACGATGGCGAGGAGCAGGTGGAGGAAGTCGTGGAGGAAGAAACGATTACTCTGCCTGACGGCAAGATAGAGCATAAGCAGGTTGTGAAGCATGTAGTGAAGCATGTGCCTGCAGGTGCAAAAAAAGGCAGCGGCAGTGGCAGCGGTGGCGGTCACGGTGCGGGACACGGCACCGGCGTCGGCGATGGCGTCGGCCCCGGCATTGCGCGCAATCCCAAGGTGCCTCCGCGCGTATCTTCAACTGCGGCTCCGGTTTATCCGCAGGCACTGCGTGATGCAGGAATCGGCGGGCGCGTTGTCGTGCGTGGCGTTATAGGAACTGACGGGCGCGTAGAAAGCGCCGAAGTAGTGCGTTCCAGCGGCAACAGCACCTTGGATAACAACGCCCTCAGCGCCTTCTATAAATGGCGCTTCAGTGCTGCCAAAAACGACGTCGGACAAAAAGTACGCTGCTACTTTGTACAAGGCTTCCCGTTTGTAATTGAATATAGATAATAGGCTTTATAATAAGGAGTTTTCACTTAAACTACGCTCAAACTATCGTAAAGCATGATAGTCTTTATTTCGCTCAAACAAACAGCACACCACCCTCGGCGCTGCGCATAATATACTTCGCTCAAACTTTCATTGCGCTTGATAGTCAATCCTTCGCTCCGACAATCAGCACACCATCCTCGGCGCTGCGCAGACCGGAACGGACGACGGGCTCGCCGGAACCACGATGTTAAGCGAACTGCGCAAGCAACGGACAGGCACAGGAATTTTTCGCTGGAGCGTTGATGCAATCTGCGGATGAACGTCATGCAAAAATCAGCGACGTGAAAAATTCTGCGAATCCAGTCGCCGGAATCCGGCGAAGCAGCACTGCAGGGCGTTTTTTGGATACTTTTTGTCGACCAGGACAAAAAGTATCAATAACAGAAACGTAACCTATAAGTTAAAAACAAATCACAATTAACGTAAAACATAAAACCATTAGGAGGAATATAACCATGAAAACCTTAGAAGGAAAACTCACCGCCAAAAACATGAAAATCGCCATCGTCGTAGCCCGCTTCAACGAATTCATCACCAGCAAACTCCTCAGTGGCTGCATCGACTGCCTGATCCGCCACGAAGCAGCTGACGAAGACCTCACCGTAGCCTGGGTACCGGGTGCCTTCGAAATCCCCATGGCAGCAAAAAAACTCGCAGAAAGCGGCAAATACGACGCAGTAATCTGCTTGGGTGCCGTAATCCGCGGCGCAACCCCGCACTTTGACTATGTATGCGCCGAAGCCTCCAAAGGCATCGCTCAGGTAAGCATGCAAACCGGCGTACCCGTAGCCTTCGGCGTACTCACCACCGAAAACATTCAGCAGGCTGTAGAACGTGCAGGCACCAAGGCCGGCAACAAGGGCGTAGACTGCGCAATGACCGCAATGGAAATGGTAAATCTCTTCAAAGAAATGTAACATTTTCACCGCTTGCCTTTTTGACTATTATGATTTATAATTGACATTGTGGAAGAGCTGATAACAGGCTGTTCCCCATGCATGAAATTTGCAAGCCCGCTAGCAGTAGTTTAGTGGGCTTGTTTTATTAAGCAAGTAAAATTTTTGCCGTAAGGCAGGATAGTGAGGCAGATATTATGGAAGATGTTTTGACAAAGGCTACGGCCGACGGTGTACGTATTTATGCATTATGCACCACTAATCTGGTACAGGAAGCAGCTAAAAAGCACGGCTGCTCCCATCTGGCAAGCGCTGCTTTGGGACGTGCGATGAACGGCGCGCTGCTGCTGGCCGCAACAATGAAGGATAACGAGCGCATCAGCCTGCGTCTGAAGGGCGACGGCCCTTTGGGCGAGGTAGTAGCAGATGCCGAAGGCAGCACAGTGCGCGGTTATGTAGAAAACCCCGATGCATTTTTGCCCCTAAAAAATGGCAAGCTGGATGTCGGTGGCGGCATCGGCGTGGGTAATATTATCGTAACGCGTTATCTGCAGAATGCAGAGCCCTTTACCGGCTACTGCGAGCTGCAGGACGGCGAAATCGCCAGCGACCTGACCAAATACCTCTATGTATCCGAACAGACACCGACAAGCGTTGCTCTGGGCGTACTGGTTGACAAGGACGGCAACGTAACCGCATCCGGCGGCTTCTTTATTCAGGCTATGCCGGGCTGCACCGACGAGGTTCTGGAAAAGCTGGAAAATAACGTTAACCTGACTCCGTATGTAACCCAGCTGCTGGAAATCGGTTATACTCCGCAAAAGATGATTGAAATTCTCGGCCGCGGTCTGGACGTTGATATTAAAGAAACCATTCCCCTGAGCTTCAAATGCCGCTGCAGCCGTGAGCGCATTTTGGCAGCATTGGGCAGTCTTGATGTAAAATCCCTTGAGGAGCTGGCGCAGGATAAAACAACGGAAGCACACTGCGAATTCTGCAACAGCACCTATGAATATACTCAGGACGAAATCAAGCAACTGCTGGAAGGAAAGGAAAAGCAGGCACAGCTGGAAGCTGCTAAACAGAATATCAAATAACAAAACTTTTCTTGACAAACGAAACTTTTGTTTGTATAATAAAGGCAGTGAATCGATGAATTTTAACCTAATCCGCCAGAAGTCCTCCAC
>ERZ780128.508-NODE-508-length-15210-cov-2.986737_pt1 | contig 15210 bp, 8 predicted proteins | sample MGYA00511170_ERZ780128 | MGnify/ENA primary metagenome ERZ780128 (study PRJEB29588, sample SAMEA1970465) | human gut metagenome | biome: human gut; feature: human-associated habitat; material: faeces | place: Denmark | collected 2008/2010 ...
TCCAACGAGAGCCGGGAGGCGGGCGTTGTGCCGATCTCCGCTGCGGTGGCGCAGATCAACTATGACTTCAATGCTGAACTGGAAGCGTTGCAGACAGCGGAGGACTACGATTCTATCTCCGTGACCGGTCAGACTGCCGATTGGGTGGAGGTGCTGGCGGTGTTCGCGGTGAAGGTGGCTGGGGCCGATGTAGACGCTGCGGATGTGTCCACCATGGATGCCGACCGCATCGCTCGACTGAAAGCGGTCTTTTGGGATATGACCTCTATCACCCATCGCATTGAGGTCATTCATCACCCCGGCAGCGGTGAGGATAGCGGCTGGACGGAGCGAAACCTCTATATCACCATTACCGCAAAAACGGCAGAGGAAATGAAAACCGCGTATCATTTCAACCGCAATCAGATCGCGGCGCTGGACGAGCTGCTGGAGCAGCGAGACCTCCTGCGGGAACTGATCGAGGATGTGTACTCCGTCAGCGGGGATACGGCGGCGCTGATCCGTAATCTGCCGGAAGATCTGTCGCCGGAGCGCGAGGCGGTGGTACGCACCGCCTGTTCTCTTGTCGGCAAGGTGAATTATTTTTGGGGAGGAAAGAGCCTTGTGATCGGCTGGGACGCCCGGTGGGGTGAGCTGCGGCAGGTCACGGCGGCAGGCAGCTCCACCACCGGAACCTACCGCCCCTACGGACTGGATTGCAGCGGCTTTGTGGATTGGGTTTTCTACAATCAGTCTGGCGGCAGCTATGTCATCGGCCACGGCGGAGGAGCCACCGCACAGCACAGCTATTGTAACGATATTTCGTGGGCGGACGCACAGCCCGGTGACTTGGTATTCTACCCGGATAATTCCCATGTGGGTATTGTTGGCGGCAGGGACGCAAACGGAGAGCTGCTGATCATCCACTGCGCCAGCGGCTATAACAATGTGGTCGTTACTGGTCTGGAGGGCTTTACATCTATCAGTAGACCGAGGTACTACGCAGAGTAAAAAAGTTTTACCTTTTGTTCCCCCCTGACAGGGGTAACAAGTGATTCCTGGGATACCCCGGCAGGTCATCGTATCTACGATGCCTGCCGGGGTTCTTCCGTTTCCTGGGTTTGTAGGGGTTCCGGTGCTTCCATCGTTTCTTCCACATCCTGCTGACCACTGCCGACATAGCCAATGCCGTTGTAGTAGATCTCCACGGTCTGGGGCGCGTGTTTAGACCACTTTACCTCTTTTTCGTGAACCACGATCTTCTCAATAAACAGCCGCAGCAGTTCCGGCGTCAGCTCCGTGATATCCGTATACCGCTTCGCTTTGTCGAGGAAGCTGTCCGTTCCAATCGCCGTTTCCCGCAGGCGCTGGATCTCGTCCTCTTTCTGTGAGATGCCGACAGTGATGAGGTTCTGTTCTTCCGTGTAACTGTCGGACAGCATCTGGAACTGCTCTGTTGTAATGCGGCCCAGCACACTGTCCTCATACAGCTTTTTGAAAATCGCGTCCAGTTCAGCTTTCCGCTTCCGTATGGCTGCCAGTTTCTTCTCCTGCCTGCGGATCTCCCGCTGAAGCTCGGCGGATTGCTTGCTGCCAATGTAGGCGGCGAACTTTTCCGGATGTTCCCGCGCCGCACTCGTCACCCGGTGCAGGTCCTCCAGTACGATCTCATTCAGAACGTACTCCCGGATGTAGTGGCCTGTGCAGGCTTCTCCATCTTTCTTGTAGGTGCGGTAGGTAAAGTGATTGTACGCTTGCCTGCCCTCCTCTGTGTGATCGTGCGTTCGTGATGCGTGGCTCAAGCCGCAGTGTTTTCCTCGTCGGACTCATCCTCGAAAGCAGCAGCGGGCATGGCATCGAGCGACCGCGCCGCGGAATTGCTGGCGGTGGAATCGTTTATTGTGAGTTCTTTACCGATGTTTTCAAATCCTTCGGGGAATGTGTTGGTAGCATCGATGTTGGTTGTCACAGAGTATTCTGTTCCGGTCTTCGAAACAACGCGCTTTCCGATGCCGCCGAGGAAACCGCCGACCGACGCACCGGCCGCATGATTCTTGTTGACCGTCATATCCTCCACCTTGCAGCCGGTGATGGTCACGCTGCCGTTGCCGCGATAGTCATTATTGTCGGCCCAATTTCCTTCTGCGTCATACGGCGTGTAGAGCGCATCCGCATAGCCGATGAGTCCGCCAATCAGGAACTGCGTTCCGCCGTTGTCATTCTTATCGGTGACATTGACGGTCATATTCTCCACCTTGCAGCCAGTCAAAGTCACGGTGCCCTTGGCATAGCCGACAAGTCCGCCGATGCACTCCGCAGGCAGCAGGTGGGCGGAGTTATAAGCATTTCCTTGCTCGCCCAGCAGGTTCAGATTCATGGTCACATGCCTGACCGTCACATTTTCCGCCGTGAACCTGTCGCCCACAAAGCCCGCCAGAGCACCGAAAGCATGATACTCGTTGCTGTCGACACTGGGTTGGGCAGTGTAGTCGATCGTCATGCCGTCAATGGTCAGGTTCTTCACCGTCACGTTATCTCCGTAGCCGTAGATGGTGCCCACGGATTGGCTGGGAGCCGCCTCGCCGCGTTTTGCATGGTAGATCGTGTGATTGTTTCCATCGAATGTGATGCCGCCGACAATGTCACCGGTGCGCGTCGTATCGGCATAGCAGAGATCCAAATCAACGCCCAGTGCGTAGCTTGCTGCCTCAGAGGAGTAATCCTGCACGACCTTAGTCAGAAAATCGTTGGCATTATAGAGCAGCTCTGTGCCATTGCTATCAGTTTCGGATTTCCATTGGACACCGACCTTGACGATGGCTCCCTGTTCAGCGGCCATTTGGGTTAGTTTGGTATCTTCCACTTTTACAAAAGTCTCGGTAGGATTCCCCCATTGGTTCAGCTCTTCCTTATAATAGCCGAAATATTCGGTGCCGGGGATACCAGTGGGCAGGGTAAAGACCTGATCGTACTTTACGCTCACCTCAATATAGGGAATGCCATGGTCGTTGGCGTTGCTATACACACCATTTTCCTCATCGTACGCAGCCGTGAGCAGCTTGCCGCCATTTTCAAGCAGCCAGTCTCTCAACGGCACATTGCCGTCCCAGTCGAAGCGGAGGAAATAGGTCATGGTATCCCACTTGGCGTAGAGCGTGAGGTCACAGGCGGGCATGGTCGTGCCGCTCCATTCAGTCTGACATGCTTCATCTTCGTACCAGCCGACGAAGGTATAGCCGGTGCGTTTGGCATTCGTCATGTCCGTAGAAATCTCTGCGCCGTAATAGATGCTTCCGTCGTTGGGGGCGCAGCCCTCGTCCAGCGTCACGCCGTCGCCCAACTTAAACGTCAGCATGTACTGGCTACGGGTGTAGTAGATATCCGCGACATTCTGTGCGCTGTCGGCTTTGAGGGTGATTGAGGTGGACGAATCAGCTTTCGGTACAAATCCCTTGAAAGACTTTTGCACATTCACCGTCTGACCGGTCACGCCGGAACCGCTCACAGTTTCAGAGGGCGTATCCGGATAGGTCGTGCCGTCCACGTTTTGCAGATAGTAGTTTACAGTGTAGTTGACCTCCCCAGCGTTCCACTTGGCATACAGGGTGATGTTCTCCGCAGGCATGGTGGCTGCGGTAAACTCATTTTCGCTTGAGCACGATTTGTCCGTGTACCAGCCGCCAAAGGCGTAACCCGCTCGGCTCAGGTCATTGGCGCTCGGGGCGGTGACAGCCGCGCCATAACGATCAGTGTGGAATTTGTTTTCTGCGCTATCCGTCCAGCTTGCATCGTTGCCGTTGAGGTCATAGGTCAGCGTATACTCGTTACGGGTGTAATACACCTTGACCACCGTGCTGCCGTCGCCATTGACAGTCTGCTGCTCAAAGCTCTGCGCGGTAAATCCGGGGTAGGGCTTACTTTCGGCGGCAGTAGGCTGACCCGTAGCGCCGGTCTTGGATTCCGTTTCCGCAAGGGTATATTCATCGTCCGTCACATTCTGCTGATAATGCTCCACAGTATAGGAGATCCCGCCCTGCGCTGTCCACTTGGCATAGAGGGTGACATCATGGTCGGGCATGGTGGTCGCAGTAAACGCAGTCGTGCAGTTTGCATCCGTGTACCAACCATCAAAGGTGTAACCCGCTCTCGTCACATAGCTCTGCGTCAGGAGCTTGAGCGCAGCGCCCAGACGATAGGATTTAACACCGGGGTCCGAAACCCATGCTGCATCCGCGGTGTTCAAGTTATAGGTCAGTTTGTACCGCTTACGGGCGTAGCTGATGGAAACCGTTCCGCCGTCCTCCGCGTTGACCTTGTAGCTCATCGGTTTAGGAATGGTATAGATGCTGTTCTCCGCCTCTGTAAGGAACTTCGCCGGATCGATGGAAACTGTTTCGTCCGTTTTCCCGGTTTGGATCTTGGTCGCCTGCGTCCACTTGCCGTCTGCCCCCTCTTTGCGGAGCACAAGGAAATAATTGATATCGACCGGCTCCCACTTGGCGTAGAGGGTAAAGTCCTTGGCAGGCATGGTCGTTGCGGTAAACGCATTTTGGTAGGTTTCGTCCGTGTACCAGCCATCAAAGATATAGCCAAGGCGGGTAGGGGCGTCGTTCAGCCGGTCAAGTTGATCGCCATAGCGATAGGGCACAGTGCTTACCTGACCATCGTTTCTTAATATAAGCGTGTAGGGTGCGCGGCTGTAATAGTAATTCTGCCCGCCCGTTCCGTCCGGACGGATGTGGATGCCCGCATAGCCGGGGTGGTGGTAGCCGATTTTGTCCGGCACAAGGGCCTCATCCGGCACAAAGTAGTTGTAGGCGGTGCCATAATAAACCTTGCTCTCGGTCGGCGTTTCGGGATAGGTTCCGTCCTCGTTTTGCAGATAGAAATTGAGCGTGTACGGAATGTTGGTCTTGGGTTCAAACGTTGCCACCGCTACCAATGCGCTCTCCGGCATGGTGGTGCCGGTATAGGGGTGTTCCTTATCGTAAGAGAAGATGTTGCTCTCGTTTTTCAGCAGATAATACGTCCAGCCCGTAAAGTCATAGCCGGTGCGGGCGGGCGTTTTCAGATTGAGCGCCTCGTCGAATTTTCGCTGCTCCCAACCGATGTAACCGCCGGTGCTGCTCAGCTCATGAATGGGATAACCGTCCCGCAGGCGGTCCCAATGGACCTTGACCTTGAGCTGCACCGGGGTGGTGGAAAAGCTCAGGTCTGAGCCTTTGTAGGTGAGCGTCATCACGCAGTCGATCTCTGGCTCGTCGCAGGTCTGCCAGTCGGAGAGATTCAGTTTCACATACTGCTGACTATAATTGCCGCTGTCGGGGCCGGTGCGATAGGTAGTAAAGCGGGGATCGTCAAAGCTGATGTCAAACTTGTTCCAATCATACGTCTCGGTGCGGTCTTTGCCTGTTGTGAGGTCAAATCCGATCAGCGCTTGCACCGTTTGGGGCAAAACGACATCAAGGCCACCGTTTTTCAGATAAACCGTCGGTGTGTCTTCCTCGCCGTCCGCATTTTCCATCTTAAATGCCGTGATGGCATGGGTGCTGCCCGCCGACCACAGTGGCGTTTCATCGGTGTATATCTCCGGTGTCCACGAAACCTTGCCCTTAAACGCGGAGAGGTTGGCGCTGATGTCCATAAACATACCGACTTCCACATACAGCGCGCCCGAGGCGTTGGAGGTTTTTGGTTTCCCTGCCTCATAGTGGAGCGCATACAGCACATACCCGTAGCCTTTTAAGTACGCGCCCAATTTGGCCACAATGCCCACCGTGGCCACCTTCCGCGATATGAGGCTGACGCTGGGCCATATTTCCACACCGGCTCGCAAACCCACCGCACCCATCGCGTACAGGCGCAGATTGTACTGCTCGTTCACAAGATTGTAGGTGCGGGTGGTGGTCCTGTGCTTAAAGATGTAAACGCCGAACACATATCGCTTGGCATTGGTATAGTTGAAGTTCATACCCATGGCCATTCGGATGTTCAACTCGACCACAAAGTCTACCGTAAGCTCAAACTTGATGATCTTTGCGACGGTCTTTTTCATACTGAAAATCTGTTTGCGGTACAATTCCACCCAGTCGCTGTCCAACTCCAGCATACTGTTGTACAGCTCCTGCAAGCTGAGCTTGGAAGTATCAATTTCTTCTCGCTCGCCGCCGGTGTCCTTGCCCTCCAAAGCATCCAGTTTCTTTCCCAGTTTGTTCACCAAGTCCTTCACCTTCGTCACGGTGTCCTTTTCGCCCTGAGAAACAACGGTGGCGTCGAGGTTGATGGCGGTGTAGGTATAAACATTCAGACCAGCCTCCAGATACACATCGCTGATCCAGTAGAAAATGAACTTGTGTTTCCAAACGAGCTTGCCGTGGGTGCTCAGATCCAGTTTCAGCTCCTGAATAAAGGTGGGCGTGACGGTGATGACGATGCTGCCGCCGTCCTTTTTAACCTCTTTCGTGACCTCCAGTTGCAGTTCCAGACGCACGCCGGACAGCGGGTTTCCGGACGCATCCGTAAAGTTTTGCAGTTTCTTTGTAATCTGAGCGCTTTTGACCTTAACACTGGTCTTGCCCCCGCCGTTGGCATTTGCCCTCGCCGGTGAGACAGCGCCGGAGCCTCTTGCATCATTCAAGGATAGGGTAGAAATACCGAGAGTGCCCTCCGGGTCGATGTCGATGGAACGCAGGTCGATCTCATCACCTGCCGTCAGGCCGCTCAGATCCATCTCGTCTATCGCCCCGGAAATGCGGTCCGCTACAGTCTGGGCAAAGCCGCTTTCTATGGCTTGCCGGGCGATCTGCTTCTCTAATTTCTCGGTGTCAACACCATTCAGCATTGCATCGCCGCTGATGGGGTCGGTGGTGTCCACGTCCATGGAGGAGAGCACATCATCTTTAGTGGCATCGGTATAGGTGAGTTGATAATAGTCAGAACCGAGTTCATCCGTGGTATAGTCCACAGCTGTGATGCGGCCGTAGCCATCGGATGCTGCGGTTTCGATTGTATAGCTTTCGCCCGTATAGAACGCAAGGAAATCTCCCACATCAATGGTGGTGTTTTCGTCCAGATTTCCCACACTCGATGCAGCGGTAAAGGTCAGCTCCTCCACGGGAACGAGGATGGTATAGTCGTTGGACGGGTTCTCTTCCTTAGCCGTTTTACGGCTTGCCTTCACCGGCAGCACATCGGGAACGAACAGAACATCCTCCACCGCGGCGGACTGATAGGAATAGGTATTGGTTGTCTTGTTGACCCCAGTGATTTTTACATAGGAAACATCGCCGGTGTTGGCATCAGTGGTTCCGACTGCCACACGCTCTTCAGGCGCAGTACCCTCATAAATGGCCACGGTGTCGCCGACTGCCAAGTTGCCGTCGTAAACAAAGCTGCCTGTGCTGTCGGAGACGGCATCCATAGCCGCGCCGCTGCTGTCAAGGGCAGCGACCGGCATACTGAGTGCCTTGACCCGTCTGCCGTTCTGGGTAGCATTGCCGATGGCGGTTGCCGGGATGGATTTGACCTCTTCTCTGAGGTGCCAATTCAGCACCGGATCGCCCACTTTCACGGTGAAGTGGTATTCCCGCACGGAGGACGCTTCGCCGTTAAAGTACAGACTGTTATCCTCCAGTACCACCTTATAAGTGCCGCCCTCTGCCCATCCGCCTGCAGGCGGCGCAACGGTGTAGGTGCCATTGTTATTGTTCCTGACATTGCCGACAACGAGGATCGTATTGCCGTCCGCGTCCACTTCGCTGGTGGGCTGCTCCGTGCCGATCAGACTGATCTTGCCCGTCAGGTCGCTTTCGGAATCGCTGTTGACGCGGATCGTAAAGTTCAGTCCGACATCCGTCGCTCCGGCGTAAGTCGGTGTTTCCACGCCCTCGATTGCATCGTAGTCCACCATCTTTGCGTAAAGGGACAGATTTTCGCTGAGCGGATCACCGTCGGCAACGGCCTTGTTATAGCTTTCATCATAATACCAGCCGACGAAGGCTTTCCCCGCTACCGAAGGCGTGGGAAGATTGGCAAGGGAAAGTGCAGAAGTTGTCTGTGTAAAGGTAGAAGTCGTTCCATCGGGCAGATACAGCGTGATGGTATGAGCTGTGCTGCCAGAACCGTTTCCACCAGAGCTGCCGCCAGAGGAACTGCTGCCGGAGGAATTGCTGCCGCTATTCGGCTTGCTCTGATCTTCCTTCTGGGGTGTCTCACCCGATTTACGCCCCACGATGCCGGGTGCTGAATACCAAATCTCCACCGCCTCGTCCGCACGCATACACAGCATCGCCATCTGGGCGCGGGTAGCATTGCCTTCGGGGGCAAAGCGTGTGCCGTCACCGTTCAAAAGCCCCTGTTTCCAGAGCTTCAGCACAGCATCCTGTGCGTAGGCGGGGGTACGCTCCAGATCCGCAGGCGTAGTGGTGACATTTGCGCCGGTCGCATAGTCCACTTGGAACGCTTCAAAATACCGCACGAAGAATGCTGCCATCTGTGCCCGGTTGATAAACGCATCGGGAGAGAATTTTCCGTCACCTGTGCCTACTGTGATGCCGTACCTCGCCGCCCACTGCACATAGGGGGCGTAGTACATCGTCTGCGGCACATCAGAAAACGGCGTCTCTCCACTGTAGTCATCTGGATTTACACCAGCCATACGCCCAAGCACCGTGACAAACATCCCCCGGGTCATGGTGCCGCTGGGACTAAAGGTGGCAGTTGAGGTGCCGTTGAATATACCGTGGGAATAGACGTATTCCACAGCCTTGGCACACCAGTCCGAGGACTTTACATCCTGAAACGGCATTGTCTGGCTGGGCTGCTCCGCCCTGCCGCCGTTGCCTGCGGCAAGTACCTCCATGGGCAGCATCGTTACCAGCAGGACGATACTCAGCAGTCCGGCCACAAACCGGTTCCATTTTCTCCTCATCCAATACCCCTCCTCATTTTTTAATTGGATGTGCGGAAAGTACGCCTCCCTCTCAGGCGCACGCCTGAGAGGGTTTTGCACGCAAGCCCCTCCACAGCATGATGTTGCACTTTTATTTTACCATTCCCATACCGTGCTGTGTTGTGTTGTTTAGGGGCAAATTCGTGTCGTTTAGGAAAAAGAACCCTTTGCCGCTTGTGCAGAGGAACACACTTTGTTACAATGGCAAACAGGAAAGGAGGCGGTATCATGGAGCCTCAGCACAGAAAGATCTGGCCCGCAGCCACTCTGTTGATCCTTGCTGCCGCTGCAGCGGTCTTCTGCCTGTTCCGCCTGTCTCAGCCGGACAGGATGCAGACATCGCTTCTTTTGAACTGCACACAGACGAACCGGAACGGTTGGACCTTTGAGACAGAAAGCGGTCCGGTGGAACCTGTATTTGGCTTAGGCGGCTATCTGGATGGTATTCCGGTGGACGGAGACAGCCCGGTGGCGGCGGAGCGGGTCATGGAGGAACCTGGTCAACGGGATCTGCTGCAATTTTTTGGCTTTGGTGCGGGGATACAGGTGTTTCTGGATGGTGAACTGCTCTACACTGACTTTCCGAACGAAGAAAACCGTGCGGATGCCTTTTTGGAAGATGTGGATTTCAGCAGCATTTCCTATGACGATCTGCGCATCCCGCTTCCTATAGACTGCGCCGGGAAGACGCTGCGGATCGTCACCTACGGCACAGCCCTCAACGGTTTACTTTACCCTGCTTTCCCATCTCTGGTCAGTCGCTTTTCCGACTCTGTGACCGCTGTTTCCAGCATTGTCTGGCCCATGGCGGCCATCACAGCACAGGTCATACTGGCGCTTTTCCTGCTGCTGGTTTTCCTTTTCAGCGCCCAGACGGGACCGTATCTGTGGAAACTGCTGCCGCTGAGCGGCTATTTTCTGCTGACGGCGGTGCCTGTGGCGTGCGGCTCATTCTTCGCACTTTCTGCCGGATTGGATACAACGGGCAGCCTGACGGCCTGGCTCTGTCTCATTTATATTGACTTGCTGTTCTGCTTTCTGGCCATTTCCCTGCATGGTTGGAAGCGCCGGATATTGTTGATCGGAGCGGCGGCGCACATTTTGTGCTCGGCCCTGCGGTGCTTTACGTCGGTCACACTGTTTTACGGCAGGCTGATGGACTGGCTTGGCTTTGGCCTGTTCCTGCTGGCGGTTCTTTTGATGCTGCTCTCTCATGAACGGATGCTCCGTCGGACAAGCCTCTGCCTCTGCTGCGTCGCAGGCGCGCTGTTTGCCGCATGGTGCGTCAGCCGGTTCGTGGGCGTGGAATATCTCTATCCACTGAGCAATCCCATCACCTCCCTGCTCTACGGCAATCCGAAAGCGCTGTATACCCTACTGTGCGCTGTGACCGGTCTGCTCTGTGCAGTGCAGGTGGTGGCGGAGTTCATCCGCACCGCCTTCTCCCGCCAGCGGCAGATGATAGCCCTGCAAAGCCGCAGCCAACAGGCACAGGAGCAATACAAGCAAGCCCAAGAATCCCTTCGGAATGTATCGGCCTTCCGCCACGAGTGGAAAAACCACATCTCCGTGCTGTCGCTCTTGCAGCGCAAGGGGGATACCGAAGGTTTGACGGAATATCTTGCGCAGTTGGATGACCAGTTGGAGCAGCTTTCACCCCTCCATTATACGGCGAACTTCATTGTCAACACCGTTTTGCAGCGCTATGTAGCCAAGGCGAAAGAGATTGGCGCTGCCTTCCATGCAACGGCTCCGTTACCTGCCGAGCTGTCTATTGATGAGGATGACTTGTGCAGCTTTCTCTTCAACCTGCTGGACAATGCCGCGGAGGGCGCAGCCGGAACACCATCGGGCAAGCCGCGGGAAATTCGTTGTTCCTTGCAAATTCGCCAAGGCTACCTTGCCATCCGCTGCGAGAACACATTCAGCGGTGTGGTTGCCCTCGACGAGGAGAACAATTTGCTGACCACAAAGACTGCATCTGCCGACCACGGCTACGGACTAATTCAAATGCGCAGGATTGCTGCCAAATACGGCAGCACCCTTTCCGTCAGCTACAATGCGGAGCGTTTCACAGTCATGACCGCCCTCAAGCTGCCTTAAAACAAAAAAACGGACGCATGGGGAGACTTCCCATACGTCCGTTTTTTCATCGCTCATTCAGATATCGCACAAACTGTTCCCTGAATCGTTCGGCATACTTCCGCCCGATGGGCAGTTTCAAATGTTCAAGGGAAACAGTGCGGCTGCTGACTTCCCGCACACACGCCAGATTCACAAGAAAGCTGTTGTGGCAGCGGCAGAACTGCTCTGCCGGTAGATTTCCCTCGATTTCGGTCAGGCTCAGAGGGTAAAACTGCTCCCCGCTTTCCATATGAAACAGGCTCCCGTGGTCGCGGCTCTCCACATAGCGAATGTCTTCCAGCGGCAGCACCGCCATGCGCCCGCCCACCTTAATGGAAAAGGTTTTCGGTCGGTGATGGAGCCGCAGGTCGGTTTCAATGGCTCGTTTCAGTTCCGCTTTCGATACCGGCTTGAACAGATACTGAATCGGTCGGACCTCGTAGCCGTCTTTCAGATACTCCGAACTACCTGTGAGGAACAGAATACTGGTACGGTCATCTGTCATGCGCAGCTTTTTCGCAAGCTCCATGCCGCTCTCGCCGTCCATGAGAATGTCCAGGCAAAGCAGGTCAAACCGGTCGCCGGTCAGCAGCTGCGTTTCCAGTTCCTCTGCCGAGGAAAATGCAGCGATATGATGTTCGATTTCCAGGTCGGTGAGGACTTCGCCGCACAGTGCCGCCGCTTCCTCCCTCGTATCCTTTTGATCTTCGCAGACCGCCACTGTATACATCGCTCATCACCTCCCGGAGATCAGATAGATTTTAGCACAGATTTTATTTTTTTACAACAAAGCCGTTTGTTCGGACATTTCAAGCATCGACGGATCAGCGCGCAAGCGACATGGAGTAACGGCGACTGATTCAGTTAAGGAAATGATTGTCCTGGTCATGTTATGCCGCTAAGAAAACTATCTGGATGTGTAATGACTGAACACCGCTTTGTGTTGCTCAAAGTACCATATTTTCTTTTTCCATCGGCTCATTGTGCCGTTGGAAAATTTTTTTGAAAATTTTTGCCGAAACTTTGCCAAAACCGCACCTTCCATTCGGGATAGAAGCGAAAGGGGAAGAAAGCCGACCTCTCGGTGCATGAGAGGAGGTGAACGACTCTTGGAGCTGACACCATCCCAAAAGAAAACCGTTAGACATCAGTTCGACAGCTTTTGCAGGAAGGTTCTGCGCGAAGAAGCCCGCGATTATGAGCGTCATATTGCGTGGCGTTCCAACCATGAGGTATCCCTTTCGGAGCTGTCAGAGGAGCAGGAGCGCCAAATGTATGTGCTGGACGAGTATCCGTCCGAGCAAACGCATTTTCATGTGCAGGGCTATGATGTGGCAATCGAAAACGAAGATCTCGCCAACGCCCTGACGGTGCTGCCGGATGATAAGCGTGACATTGTTCTGCTTGCGTATTTCCTTGATATGACCGATCAGGAAATTGCGGACAAGCTGGACATGGTACGCCGCACCGTGCAATACAAGCGCGCTCAGTCCCTCAAGGAATTGAAAAAAGAAATGGAGGTTACTGAAGATGGCGCGCAATCTGAGTAATGCCGCTGCATCTCTGCTGCCTTACTCGACCATCGAAGCGGCAGCGTCCGGCAATGTGGACGCGATCAATGCTGTGCTGAAGCACTATGAGCGTTATATTGCGGCTCTGGCAACCAGAACCCTGTATGACGAAAACGGTGTTCCGCACCTTTGCCTCGATGAAGAAAAGGTATGCAGGATGCGAACCAAGCTGATTACCAAGATTCTTGACTTCAAGGTAAACAAAACAGCCTAAAACCCATAGCAGCCCGTGCAGGAGCGTGTCCCCCTTTCCACGCTTCTGCAACGGGCCATTCGTGCATCCGCGAGGAAAGGTTCTTATCACCCGATAGGAGCCTTTCCCGGCTGATCCACAGCCAAATATCACACGCGCCTGAAAGCGCGGATCTGCTGTACCTTGAAAATTTCATAGGCAACCGGATAACGAACCTGAACGGAGCAAAGCCCAGCAAATGGCGCGCCATGATCCGCACGGAAAGGAGGATTTGGGCGAGCGATTCAGCCAGTTTGCATCTGTGTGTGGCATCACAGATGGCCATGACCTCCGTTCAGCTAACGATACTCCCGCGTTGAACGCCCTCAAAGCATTGCGCGGCGCACCCATCAGCATGGGCCGGGGTGAGATTCCCGTGGGCGGCTGCCAGCCGCCATCCGTTCTTGCCACTATTTATAGCGTGATAATAACAACCTATAACTTTTACTATTTTAGGGGAGGTATTCCCATGACAGATAAAATCGGCTTAACGATTGAAGAAGCCGCAGACTATACAGGCATTGGCAGAAACACCATGCGGAAGCTCGTGGAATGGGAGAAGATTCCCGTACTGCGGATCGGGCGCAGATACATCATCCGCATAGATGTCATTCATAAGTTCATGGAAGCCAACCAGGGTGCAGATCTTCTGGTGCGGGAACAGGTCCGTGCGGTCAGATGAAGGACAGGACAGTGCGGAGCTTTTTATTTGCCGGTTTGTGTGCGGTCTGCTATAATAGCAGACAACACATCATAACAGCTCCGTTTGCCGCTATGAGAGGAGAATCACTATGGCAAAAGGTTCTGTAAGAAAAAAGGGGAAGAAGTGGTACTATCGGTTCTATGTAGAGGATGCCAGCGGCAACAGCGTCCAGAGGGAGTTTCCCGGTTCTGAGAGCAAGAGCGAAACGGAAGCCATGCTCCGCAAGGCCATGGCAGATTATGAGGAAAAGCAATTCGTAGCAAGATCTGAAAACCTGACCCTTGCAGGGCTGCTGGACAAGTGGATTGAGGAGGAACTGAAGCCCGGTTCTCTGAGCAACGGCACGGTGGCCGCCTACATCGACACAGCCAGACGCATCAAGAAACACCCCATTGCCGACCGCAAACTGAAGAAGATCACACCGGATCATCTGCAAAGCTATCTGGACCTGCTGAGCCTTGGCGGTGAATGGCCGGACGGCACGGTGAGGAAAGCGCTGAGCAGCGGCTCCATGCGGCAATACTCCGCTGTGCTGCAAGGTGCGTTCCGCTTCGCGGTGTTCCCGAAGCAGTACCTCTCCTTCAATCCCATGCAGTATATCGTGTACCGCAAGAGGACGGAGGACTATGACCTGTTTTCGGAGGACGGTGCGGAGGAGGATATTCCCATTATCCCGACGATCTCCTACGAACAGTTTCTTGAACTGAATGAGATGCTGTCCAAAAAGAAAAACCCTGCCCTTCTGCCTGTCCAGATCGCGTACTACACCGGACTTCGCATTGGCGAGGCTTGCAGCCTGACCTGGCAGGACATTGATTTGAAGGAGCAGCGGCTGACGGTGAGACGCAGCATCCGCTACAACTCGGCGCGGCACAGGACGGAGCTTGGCACCACGAAGCGCAAAAAGATCCGCTCAGTGGATTTCTGCAACACACTGGCGGATATCTTGAAAGAGGCAAAGAAGGCGCAGATGCTTGACCGCCTTGCCTGTGGACCGCTATACAGCCAGAATTACTACTTGAGCATTGAGGAAAAGAACCGCACCTACTATGAGGTCTACAGCCTGCCGGTTTCAGAGCATCCTCCAGAGGGCTATCAGGCGATCAGCCTTGTTTGTGTGCGGCAGGATGGCAGGTATGAGTCTCCGGCAACGGTTTCCAATATGTGCCAGACAGCGAAGAAAAGATTGGACGGTATGGAGAGCTTTCATTTCCACCAGCTTCGTCACACCTTCACCAGCAATCTGCTGTCCTACGGCGCAGCGCCGAAGGACGTGCAGGAGCTTCTTGGCCATTCGGATGTGACGACCACAATGAATATTTACGCACACGCCAGTAAGGAAGCCAAGCGAGACGCCGCGAAACTGCTGGACAAGGTGCAATAAGACTTTCCCTTGTTCTTTCCTGACAAGGGAAAAAACAAGGGAAATTGAGAGTAGAGAAACATCCAGACGCCTTGAAAAGCAAGCAATTTCAGCACTTTTGAGAAAAATGATTTACAAATTTGAATTTATTAAGGAGGATATGGATGAAACTGTTTTTATGTTCGCACTTTTCAAGTGTAGGAAGTTTGATAAAAGAAGAAATTGATAACAAGAAAGTCGCATTTATTCCCACAGCTTCGCTGCGTGAAGGCTATACCGGTTATGTCG
>ERZ780128.512-NODE-512-length-15173-cov-2.197248_pt1 | contig 15173 bp, 20 predicted proteins | sample MGYA00511170_ERZ780128 | MGnify/ENA primary metagenome ERZ780128 (study PRJEB29588, sample SAMEA1970465) | human gut metagenome | biome: human gut; feature: human-associated habitat; material: faeces | place: Denmark | collected 2008/2010 ...
ATACCTTCATACCTGCTGGTCGTCAATCCTTCCGCCGACATCTCCAGAAGAATCCTTTTCTGAAGTTGCATTTCTGCATCCTTCAGTTCCTTCACCTTGTTCTCCAACTGCTGCCGGATGTTCTTCGTCTCCGCATACATCCGAGCCAGCGCCCCAAGGGTCGGCGCGGTACTTTGTGGCGGCATAGTAACTCCTTACCCATTCCATAAATTCTTCCTTGAGGTACACCACCTTCTGCCCGAAGTAGTGAACCTTCGGCCCTTGCCTGCGGTGCGCAAGTTGCCGCAGCGACTGCACACTTACCAAACCGTTGGTATACTTTTCAGCCTGTGCCCGGTCAAAGAACTCAGGCAACTGCTTCTCGATTCGATCAAAAACCGCGTCGCTCATGCTAACCCCCTGCGAAAGTCTTCAAACAGTATTGATATAAAGCTACCCATATCCCGGCCCATGTCAAGACTTTTGAAGAACTTTTTTTCTTCGGGCGATGCGACGATGCGAATAATGCTAATCTTGTCAGCAGTTTGTTTTGCAGAACTCAACCGCTCCAGAGCCTGTGCATAGATGAACCCGCCGAGCGGGGGCGGCCCGTTGAAGATGAGCGTGTCGGCGGCGGACAGCTCCACCCCGTATGCTGTAGTCGTCGGGTGGCAGATGAGGACATGCGGGTCTTTCTCGTACTGGAAAGAGTGCAGTACCTTTGCCCGGCGCTCCCCGGTGATGCTCCCGTCCACGACACCCACCGTATACCCTGCATTGGCAATATCCGATGCCAGCTTTGCAATGACGCCCTTGTAACAGCAGAAGACAACCACCTTGCGGTACGTCTCCCCTATTGCTTCAAAGATGGTGTTCGTCCTGTCCTTGCTGTCAATCTGGTGGACGGTGCCGTCCTCTCCAATGGCGATGCCCTGCGACACCTGCATCAACTTCTGGTACAGCACCCCGCCGTTGGCGGCAGTGATAACCTCACCGGAATCCAGCAGGGCTATAGCCTGTTGCCGCAGTGAAAGCCTCAGCTTCATCTGCTCGGAACTCAATGAGCACGACCGGGTTTGGGTAACGACTGGCGGCAAGTCTATGATGTCCTTCTTGTTGAAGCGCACCGCTGGTTGCATGGCCTCGTGGATAATCTTCGGGGCCGCGCTTGAGATTTGCCGCATGAAAGGTTCCGTCCCGTAGGCATAGGTCGTCATTCCAATCCATGCCTTCTGGGTAGTGCAGGGCAACCTCGTGGCGTTGATCATCTTGCACATGCCGAACACAGTCTTCACATTGTTCTCGGCGGGCGAACCCGTTATGCCGATAACATGCTTCACGTTCAACTGATTCACTATTGCATTAATGGCCTGATACCGCTGGCTGGAAACATTCCCGACATGGGTCAGCTCATCAATGACAACCCCGGCAATCCGCCCGTCCCGCACAGCCTTGGCAAAGGCACCCTGAGACAGCCGGATGGAATCGTAGTTGGTGACGTAATAATCCGCCGGGTTCTCCAGTTGCTTCTCCCTCTCCTTGCCGTTCACCAACTGAACCCGAACCCCCGGCAGGGTGGAAGTTATGCCGTTCTCCCACACGTTCCGCATGGTCGTCACCGTGGTGATGATGAGGAACGCGCCGGGCACGATGCCGTACCTCTGCATGTAATCCATTGCTATGAGAAGGCACCCCGTCTTCCCCGTCCGGGGGTCAGACAGGACATAGCACCGCGGGTTCAGCGTGATGAATGCCGCCGTGAAAAGCTGGTGCCACATCGGTTTGTATACCCCCTCCACCAAGAGCTGGCTCTTGTGGAATACCGGGGCCGCGTCAACCGTGGAAATGCCTATGTTCTGCAACAGGCGGCAAGCATCCTCACACCATGGCAACTGAACCAATGTCTGGCCCTCGCCTTCCTTGACCACGGCATACGGCAAGTTCACCACAGCCCGGCGTTGCGCGGGGTCAGTGACTTTCACCACCATTTGCCCGTGGTCTTCAAAGACGACGATGTTATTCCCAACAACAAACATGACTTACAATCTCATCCCCTGAATGATCAACCGCAGTTGATCAAGGTTGCTTTCGTTGATCACAAGGGCGATGCCGCCTGCTTTCGTAACGGCATCCTTCTCCAGCATCTGGGTGGGCGAGAGCTTGTTCGCTCCGGCCTTGGCTTCAATGGCGAGGAACTTGCCGTTCACACAGCAGATGAAATCGGATACCCCGCGGCGGCCCAACAGCGTGCCCCTCGGCATGAAATAGTAAACACCTTCATCCTTGAGCACAGACTTGATGGCAGTCTTAACCTTGCCTTCCGGCGTCGTCGCCATAGCGATACCCTCACAGCCCGCACAACGGCGTGTTGTAGAAGTCGCAATACTTGCAGAACCTGTTCTTCCTGCTAGGGAAATCCTTATTGGCAATAGCCTTGTCCATCTCGGACATCAGCTCCACGACATCCTGCACAAGCTGGATGCCATTGCGGAAATCAATGGTCATGTCCACCGTCTCGCCCGCATCCACATACCAGTAGGCATAGGAAACAACCGGGCGGTCGAAAAGGATATGGCACAGCAGGGCTTCCACCCTAAGCTGGAAGTCGTCCGTATCCCACTTCTTGCCCGTCTTGAAGTCCACCACATGCACGGGCATGTCAGGGTACTTCAGCGGGGGGACAAGGATCATATCGGCCTTGGCCCGCAGGTAGGCATCATCATCCCACCATCCAGTCTTCGCCCACTGCCGGGATACCGTGAGTTCCTTTTCGATATAGAGCCTGTGCTCCATAGTCTCCACAAGCTCACGGCCCCAAAGGATTTGTTCCTGCACATACCCTTGGCACAGATCATCAGGCCACTTCGTTACCGAATCGTAACCATCAGACATGGCTTCTTCCAGAGCCTTATGGACAAGGCTCCCCCGGCTCTTCGCCACTGAAGCCTTCCACTTGATCTCCTTCGTGATGGACTGCCCCTCGAACCGACGCGGGCACAGCCTGTAGTTCATCATGTTGGATGGAGAGAATACAAACATCATCAACCCTCTACGCTATGGTGTAATCGTCACCGACTTTGGAATCACAGGCCACGGGGAAACCGGGGAGCCAATCGGGAACGCTCGACATATCCGCTTCCATGAGCGACTGCACCCGCTCGGCATCGGCTTCCGGCACCACGGTAATCCATGCGTCATGCACATTGGCCTTGAGCGGGATGCCATGCTCATACATCCGGCACGCCTGCCACATCAGCAACTGGAAAGCCAAGCCTTGGATCAGGTTCTCACACAGCAGGCCGCCGTAGATTTTGGTGTCCACCATGTTCTTCCCGAACGGGCGCTTGTAGAAGAACTCCTCCCGCCGCCCATCCGTCTGCACATGCAGGCCGGGATACCGAAGGATATACCCTGACGGCATCTTGACGCTAGGGGCCATGTTCTCCGCACCATCATGCAGGCTGCCCTTAATGAAGGGCATTGCCCCGAACTGGAAGTAATCATCGTTCGGCCCGCCAAATGTCCCTTCGGAACCTAGGTACAGCGCCCGGATAACTTCAAGACAACGGCCCCAGAACTGGACAATGTTGCCATGCGTCAGACGGTAGACGCTGTGGGCGTGCTTCGCCATCTGGTGGTGCTGTTCCAAATCGGCATGGAGCTTCACGCCGTCATTCAGAAGCGAGTTGCTAAAGCGGACAGCGCCTACAGAATACCCGGCGGACAAGATGGCCTTCTTACCAACATTCCGGTACATGGTCATGCGGGGGTCGCCCGCCTTGTTCCCGGCCTTGATTTCCTTCCACGGCACATCAAATATCTTTTCCGCCAGTTGTGAATAGGGGTCTTCCCCATTACGGAACTTATCCAAGAGGTCGTCCTGCCGGGCAATGTATGCCAGCAGGCGCGCCTCAATCTGACTTGAGTCGGCGGCGACGACCTTGTACCCCTTCGGGGCAATGATGGCCCGGCGAAGCGTAAGCATCTTCGGGTTGCGTTTACTGAGATTTTGTAAATTAATTGAATCACTTGCGCCCTCAGAGTTCCCCGCCGTCAGTCGGCTCGTGTGAGCCTTGAAGCAGTTCAGCATCACGGGCAGAGCCTTGCCCGACTTGGCGAGGGTGACGAACCGAAGCGCCCGGCTCATCTGGATGGAGCTGTTGTTCTCCAGCCGGGACTGCACCAGCAGGGCAATGCGGTCGTCCTCATGGTTCTGCAAGTTCACGAACTCGTAGTCGTTCTTCGACAGGGCGGGGGCCAGCACTTCATAGGATGCCGGATCCGCCAGCATCCCGACGACCTTGTTGATGCGCTTCTGTTTCACATCGTCGCCAGCGTAGCCATTGACGACAGCATAACCTGCACCGGAGAGCGAAACATACTCTGCCTCCAGCTTCGCCCGTGCCGTCTTCGTCCTCGCTGCGCTCACCTTCATGGGCGGCTCCATGCCGAGCGTCCGCATCATGGAGCAGAACTTGTCCGCACTGCGGATGTTCTGGAGGAACTCTTCCTTCGTGTGGAAATGGAAGATGCGGGACAGGTCAAGCCGCGCCCGTTCAGCCCGTTCCTCCAGCTCCTTAACGTAGGTATCGAGCAGGCTCGGCACCAACCGGAAGATGGGTTGCGTCCCCATCCGGCAGATGATGTTGGAAAACAGGATGGCATCCTTCGTAACCAGCCCTGACTCCAGCATGGTGTGCATGTTCTCGGAGCACTGCGTCACATCGTCGGCGCAGTATTGCTTGAAGAACTTCCGTTCTTCGGACGTGAAGTCATGGGGCCAATGCTTTCCGTCACTGACCACAGTGCCCGCCTTCTTCTCCCCGGTGCCGAGCAACTTCGTCAACCGGGCGTGGCTCTCGTTCCCCAATCGGGACAGGCCAATCCATCGGGAGATGGTCATTGTGTCGAGGCACAGGTACGGCACAATCCCGTAATGCTCGGAGAGGATGAGCGCGTCGAACCCGTTGAGGTTGTGCCCCACAACGATGCAGTCCTTGCGGTTCGCAAGGTCGAGGGCTTGGAGCACGGCGGGTATCTCATGCGTCTCGAACACCTCAGTCTTGCCCCGGTCAATGCGGATGCCCATGAGCTGGACTTCAAACCGGGGGTCGCGAATGTATTCAATCGGCCCCATCTTGCTCAGGGTATAATCTTTATGGTTCCAAAAAGTTTCCGCATCTATTGTAATAATGTGCATTTATTGTACCTCATAACTCTTATACATCCCATTCTTTACATTGCGTATAGTAGATTCACACTTATTAAACTTCTTTGCTAGTTCCCTAACTGGAATATCCTTATGCTCTCTAATATAAGCAGCTTCTTCTGGCGTTACCCATCTACCATTATGCTTACTAGTTTCAAGTCCTCTATATAATCCAGCCATGCGGTTTTCTGTATGTGGAATCCACCTGCAATTATCTGGAGAGTATTCTTTTGTACAATCAATCCTATCTATAGTTAGATTGTTATCATACCCATGCGACATAGCCCATTCTTTAAAAGCTAAATAGTTCTGCTTCCATTCAGGGCAAACAGTTATTCCTCTTGCTCCATAATATTTGTATGCTTTTACATTAGGATTATAACATCTAGAAAGCATATCACGATAAATTGAATACATCCGTTGTTCAGTACACTTTACACAGCCGCATGAAATTACTTTACCTTTATGCAAAAGAGTGGCTATAACAACACGATAATTACCACAATCACACTTGCATAAATACTGCCGCTTATCAGAAGGATTTCTTTCTGCCTCAGCAACAGCAACCAACAAGCCAAACCGCTGGTTCAAAAGGTCTAAAGCATCAGGCATACGACATCCTCACATCAGGCCCCCCGAAGGGGGCCGCTCTGCTCAATGGAACACTGCCATGATCTGTGCCTGTTCCTGCGGGGTCAGGGACAGGACATCGACCAGCACTTCCTGCGGGAGCTCGCTCTTCGCCACGAGGTCTTCAATAGTGTTGACGCCAGCCTGAACGAAGGACAATACATAGCGAAGCAGGTCGCCCGTCATGACGACATCATGCTTTACGATGACGGACGCACGGTCAACGCCGATGTCGTCCACCGAGAACAGGCTCGGCTTCACGGGCGCACCCTGCGCAGCGGGCGCGGGGGCAGGCTCGGCAACTTCAGGCATGGATTCCGCCGCCTTCTTCTTGGAGGCCCGCTTCTTGGGGGCGGGACGTTCCGCCGCTTCCAATGCGGCGAGGCGGTCGAGGATGTTCTCAAGCGTGGCCTTGTCGGTGCCGCCGCCCTGCTGGAGAACCATCTGTTCCAATGCCGTACAACGGCGCTCAAGCCTGTCCACATCGCCGCCCATCTGGTGGAGCGTGGCTTCTGCATCCTTCAGCCGCTTGATAATGGTGGGCAGGAGCTGGTTCAACAACACGTCCAACGGATTGCTCTGTACTTCGTCGCTCATATAAACCTCCGTAATTAAACATTAGCTTGCTTATAGCATTTATCCTAAGTGTTGTAAAGCTATCACTTAGAAAGTAAATGTTCCAAAGCGTCCACCCTATGCTCCATATTCATCCTCCACTGGTGGTGCTCGTAGCTCTCGCACGAGTTGACCAGAAGGATCATGACCATCACAAGGAACCATAGGAAGTACGCAATCTTAGTACCCATCATCGTTGTCCTCCCACAAGGTACCGTAGCGCCCGCTCCAGTAGGAACATACCGTATACCGGGCGGACTTAACAAAGAATCTGAACTTGTCGCAAACATAAACGTGCTTCCCCTTGTTGGGGCTCACGTTCCGCAAGTATCTGCATGTCGAGCACCGCCCGTTATCCACACGGCGGTACCCGATTTCGTCCCGGATGTTCGGGACATTGGGTAGCCCATCCGCCTTCTCGAAGAGCGAATGAACCGCAGCGGGGGGGGCGTCTGGGTTCAGCACGCACATGATGCACACGTTGTCCCCGCTGCGGTAGTGGCTGCAATACTGGCACCTAGGTTCCGGCGTTTCCCTCCATCGCGACATCAGGCTTGCTCCTTTGCCACTGCCGCAGGATAGCCTGCGTATTTTTGATAGCCCTTTGATCACTGGTGCTTGTGCTCACCGTGATAATCTTCTCCCCATCCGGCGACAGCAGGCGCATATGTTTCTTCCTATACTGAAACGTCCAGCCGTCATTGACAAGCCCCACAATGAACTTGTCCATGTCCTTGTTGTTCACATACCGAGCCATCGCCTACCTCACCAACGCTTTCCTGAGCATGGCGAACATCGCCGCAGGAAGTTCCCTAATGTGCTTAATGACCTTGCAATCCTTAATCTGTTCGGACACTTCCTCTATTGCACCGCAGTCTATTCCGACGCCGAACACCTCCACGTTGTTCCGGGCCGCCACTTGCAACACGTACCGAAGGTACTCCATATCCTGCGCCTCGCCATCGGTGACGAGCAGGATAATCTTTCGGGAATCATCCCAATAGTTGAAGAAGCTCAGGGCATTTTCGACCGCCGAACCCGTGGGCGTGCCGCCGCTCGCCTGCATCCTGCTGAACCGGGAGATGTGATCCGACTGAGACAGCGCCCGCTCAAACGTCACCGCACTGTAATAATAAACGTCCGTCCTGATGCCGGGGATTTTGCGCAGGCTTCGGGCCAGCGCGTAAGTAGAAATGCTCGCCATCATTTCCCGCTGCCCCTGCATGGAACCAGAGCAGTCGGCTAGGATGACAACCTGAGCGTTGAACTTCAGCCGTTCCTCCTTGCGGTAGAACACACGCGGATTGTTGACGTTCAGGCGGTAGACTTTCCGGGGGTCGAGCTTGCCACGGGAGGTATACCCGCCGCGGTTCAACACAATGGACTGCATCAACCCGGACAGTTGGGCATCCAGTTGCGCCGTGATGCTCATGGCCTTCGTAACAAAGCTGAAGGGCATTCGATCACCCTTCGCAAAGAGGGACAGCGGCGGGACGGAATGCGCTATGAATGCCCTGCGGCTCCTGTCCTCAAACATATTCATAAACTTGTTGTGCATTGCCTGCAATTCAGCGCCCGCACTCTTGCCGATGTCCGTAAAAGTTGCCTGTTTCCCCGCGTCAGCGTTCTTGCGAAAAGAAAACTCCGCTGCTTCCCGCAGCATGTCCTTCATCTCTTCGGCAATTTTCTTTGGACTGTTGACGTAGTTCTTTACCTTGTCCTGTAGACTCTTCTTGAACGAGTGCGAATCGGCAGGGTCATGCCCGGCATACGGGCGTTGAATGTACTGCTTGATGGCTTCGTACATTTCCTTACTGAACTGGCAACTAGCATACGTTGAAGTAAGTATGGGGAACCACTTCTCCATAATCGGCACAAGGTTCTTGGTCAGGCCGGGAGCCAAGCACTCCACGGCCTTCTGTTCGGACGGAACGAATGGAAACAAATCAGCGACCAGCTTCGCCCGCAGATAATACAGGGTGTAGTTCATGACGTGCCTGACGAACATCTGGAAATGCAGCTCCAGATTGTTCTGTATCTTTCTCAGGAGGGCAATGCTAGGCTTGTCGTAGTTCTCCGTAAATAGATGCTTGGACAACCAACGCAAGTTCTTCTCGCATCCAACGTACCGCTTCCCCATCTCACGCTCAACGTAAATATCCTCAGCTATGTTTATGAACGACATCACATACTCAGGGTCGTCACGCAACGATTCCAAAAGGGTAAAGTCAGTGAACCGGACATGGCCCGCTTCGTGGTCGAGGTATCCCCGCACCATCCGCATGTGCTGTTTGTCCAGCACATCCACGGTCGGGATGCTGATGCTGTAGGATGTCTTCCCCGTATACGGGTCTTGCTTTTGGTATGTCATTGCATTGCTGCCGCTGATGTCCACATCGACATTGTAGTTCAGGGACACAGCCTTGGCGACCATCGCCAAGGTTGCGCATTCCAGATTGCCGCACCTCATCTCTCCTCCTTTTCCTAGAACAATCCACGGGCGTTGATGATGCCAGCCGTAGCCTTGAACTTCTCAAGCAAGTCGTTCATCTCATCGGGCTCATCGGGCACAGCGGGTTCCTCCCTGCGCCCCGTTGCGGCATCAAACATGCTGAGAACATCCGTCTTCTGTTCCGTCTGACGGCGGGCACACAGGGCCTTGATTGCCTCGGCACTCGACATGGCGGACAGGAGCCCGGAGAACATGCGCACGATGTCCGGGTTCTTCAGCTTCTCCGTATCATCCACAGACATGAAGGCATCCAGCAGGAAGGCATGGGCTGCGCCGACATCGGGATGCAGGTAGGACAAACCATCCAGCTTTTGCAGGACGGTGCGCACCGGGCGCAGGGACTTGCGGGTGACGGTAGCCTTGCCCTTGAAGACTTCCTCGTAGATGTCCCGAATCATGCCCGCCACTTCTTCAAGCGCCGTGTCTCCCAAGCAACCGATGGTTGCGCCAAGGTTGTTCCCGTTGCTGGTCGTCGCCACGGCAATGGGCTCGACCTTGAACAGTTGCCAGTGGAACTTGAACTTGCCACGCAGGGCATCCTTGGATGGCAGGGCATTGCGCAGGATGCCCGCCCATTGCGGGAACGCCTTGAGCCACTCCTCGGTTTCGGCATCGTAGCTGGAAAGGAAGTCCTGCACGGCGGCGTTGAACTCGGATGCGACGCCCTCCAGCATCTGGTTGGCTTCGTCCATCTTGTCCTCGTGCATGAGCCAGCCGCCGAGGAACCGGACGCCCATCTTGTCGAGGCCACACAGGGCGCGGGCCTTCAACGTGTTGAAGATGCGCATCTTGGCGGGGTCGAAGAGGCGCTTCGATCCCATCGTCGCAAGGTCTTCGGGCGGGAGCTTGTCGGCGTCGGGGATGTCCTCCCTGCGAAGCCTAGCGCGTGCCGACCAGATGCTTACGTCAAGGTGTACGCAACCGGAGTTGTTAACGACTGTCGTGTTCATGGTGTACCTCCATTGTTAACCGAAGATTCTCTGGCGCAGTTCCGCCAGAACGATACTGCCCGCCGTGCTCGCCCGGAATCCGAGCGCCCGGTCAAAGGCGTACTCCACAAGGTCAATCCCATTAGCACTGATAGGCTTGTACATGACGATGAACTGAGCCCACCGGATAAGGGCGCGGGTCGAAAGGGTGATGTCGAGCGGCTCATCCATGCCGTTCGTTTCCTTCCCGACGAACAGGTTCCGCACTGCCCCGGCATACTGCACCATCTTGCCGACCAGTTCCTTGGGCAGTTGCGGCACGGCATACTGGAGAAGGGACTCTTCAATATCAGGCGAGAGGTAGTCCGCCCTGACCGCCATCATGCGGTCGAGCAGGGCCATGTTCTGGCGCAGGACGCCCTGATACATGCCCGTCTCGTCGCCGTTGCCGTTCGAGTTCGCAGTGCAGGCAAACCGGAACATGGGGCTTGGCTTGATGATCTCGCCCCCGTTCTCCGGGATGACAAGCGGACTTCCGTCAAGGATGGAGTTCAAGCCTGCGGCTGTGGACGGGTCGAGCAAGTCAATCTCGTTGAGGAGGAAGAGCCCGCCATCCCGCATGGCCTTAGCCAACGGGCCGTACTCGTAGGACATATCCCCATCAATCACGACATGATGCCCCACGAGATCGGGGAACTCCAACCTGCTGTGCCCGGTGATTTCATAGACGGGGTAGTTGAGCTTCGCCACCACCTGCTTAATGCAGGTCGTCTTGCCGCACCCGGTCGGGCCGAAGAGGAACAGGGGTTCCCGCACATGGATGATCCACATGACGACATCCACAGACCACGCAGGGAAGTGGTAGTAGGGATTGATTGTCGGGGTGAAGGCGCTCGGCTCAGACCAGCCGGGGAGCTTCACGCCCGAAGGGTTCTTCGTAAACAATTCGCCAGCATCAAACATCACAATCTCGCTGCTCATCTCACTATCTCCTAGTAGATTCGTACCTTGCCATCGTTCATGTAGGGGAAGACTGCGGGGAAGAGGAAGGAAATGTTCTCAAGCGCACGGGCCTCGCTGTCTGTGAAGTACGCCGGGTACCCTGAGAACGAGGTGCCGTACCCATTGCGCACGCACCAGAAGGAGAGGCCCGCAAGCATCAGGGTTTGGGGGCTCCAGCTATCCATGTCGAGCCCGCATTGCTGCATGTGGTGAGCGAACTCCCTCGCTTCTTCAAGGGCAATCTCCATATCCCTTGGGTCTATGTAGTCCTTGGATTCCGAGGGGGCATAGCCGTACTCCCTCGGCAATTCATCATGGGCAATGGACATAGCCATGTTCAGCATGTGCGTTGCGAACAGCTTCACCTTTGCTTCATCTGCCATACTGCACCTCCAACAAGGGGGGCTTGCGCCCCCCGTTCATGTTACTGCCAGACCTGATTTTCATCCGGTTCCGCGGTCTCGAACTCATCCCCATGCAGGACTTCCTTAATCCCCATCGCGATGGCATCTTCCTCCACACCGAGTTCCCTCATCTTGTCAATGATTGTCTGCATAAGCACCATATAGAAACCAACCCTCAGAACCTCGTAGTCTTCGCCGCTGTCCTGCGTCAGCGTAGCCATGCTCTTGGAGGCAGCCTCAAGGGAGGCCATCGTTGCGGAGAACAGGGCGTTGGGGTTCGCCTTGCCGATAACGGCGAACAGGCAGTGCCCCGGATTCTTCTCCTCGTTTTCCTTCTTGTCGAACCCGGCGTTCACGTTGAAGATAATGTGGCTCATGCCCCCAAGGTTATCCCGCAGGAACTGTTCCAGCTTGGGCCAGTCTTTGTTGAGAAAGTTGGTGAGGATAGCTTCAGTGGGATTGTTGCGTTCCTCTTCGGTAAGGTCACTGATGGCGGCATCGTTCACAAGGCGGCGTTCTTCAATGTTGTTCATGGTTCTCTCCTTTATGGTTTATGAAAAGGGCCGCGCCCTTTCGGTAGGCACGGCCCGGCATCGTGCTGATTGCTGCTAGTCCTCGTCGCCAAGGTAACGTAGCTCTTATCCACAACATCTCTCATTTACATACCTAAATACTTTTCAAAGTTGGAGCCTTCACGCACGGCGCAAATGTCGCTCTCCCCTACCCAGAGGTTGAACCGCTTGCCGTCCACCTCGATGTATCCGTTATCCACAATCTCATCCCAGACTTCCAGATAGTGCGGGTTGTCCGGGCCGTCCGCCGCAATGGAGAGCGCCTCCTCTTCCACTCCCTTGATGGTGTAGCGGCACACCAATTCCTGAAGCATGTACTGCCCGTAGTGATCCGGCGCCAGAATGATGATGTCGTCGAAGTCACAAAGGATAGCGCCCTCTTCGTAGTTGATGCTGTCGTCGGGAATCATGGCGTAGCTCATCAGTGTACCCCCGCAAAGCAACCGTCTTCGTCAACCTCGAACTCGTATTCATTGAAATTAAGAAACTCATCCACATAGGAATCCTGTTCCGCATCGTTACGGATAGTCTCCAGCATCTTCAGGACGGCACCGATCATATCGGCACCGAGTTCCTCGAAGGCGCGGCACACTTGGCGTAATGCCTCATCCGCCTGAGCTTCCAGCCGCGATTGCCTGAACTCGGCAACGGGATGGCTGTCGTCGTACTCGGCAACGACATGGGCGTAGTCCTTGAGCCCAAGCCGCCCGTGTTCAATCTTCCAAGTGAAGCATCCCCACCCGGCCTTGATGATATGCCGGATATACTTCTCGGCCCACGGGGTGGGCGGCACCCGCCACGCCCGCATCCGGGGGAGAAGGAACTCTTCGTACAGGGTAATGTAGTCCACGGGATTGGCGACGAACGACACGGTGTTATAATACAAATCGAAGTACAGGCCCTCCTTCAAGTTCATCTCCATGCCGAACTCACCGGGCATGTATTCCCAATAGATGCTGTCCTGCGCATCATTGAGGGCCTGATTTACGAGGTCGTCACGAAACTGGTCGCGTGCCTTGTCCTTCAGCTTCTCAGGCAATTCGTTAAACGGATACACCTTATAGGTTCTTGTGACTTCGTACATCTCTTCTCTCCTTATTCCGGCAAAAGGTTTTCTTCACACACGGGGAACCAAGGGCTGTCGCTGTCGATGAAGTACCTGCGGCCTGCGCAATAGAGCCATTCATCTTCATCCCTCTGCATGATGCGAACCACGACATGCCCCGGAAAGCGCACGCCGTAGTCATTGACGAACGTCACCCTGTCGCCCGGAGCAAAGGCAAGGGGATGCCCGTTCTCCGGGGCATAGGGGCGTTCCTTATCGTGCTGGCGCACGAGTTCCGCCATCGCCTCGTGGTGGCCTATCGACCTCATTGCTGCACCCTCCCGTTCCAGAGGATGGAGAACATCCACCCAGAGGGAAAGACGACAAGGGCTTCATACGTCCGGGCCATCTCGGTGAACAGCCGGGCCTTGCCGTGCCCGCCGAACCGCTTGTCCTCATCAATGAAGTCAAGGCCCGTGCCGCAGCGGGTATGGATAAACAGCTCACCTGCACGGGCGGCAAGGGCGGACACAGAGGGGGAGATACACAGCATGTCGCAGTAGAAGCGGGTGCATTCATACTCGAACCGTGCGCCGTCGAGGTAATCCACGTCGCTGCGGCTGTAGCCTGCGGCATTGAGGGTTTCGCCCTTCACAAGATCAAAATCGAGCAGGGTAGTATAGGCCGCAGCAATGAAGCAATCGCGGGCATAGCCCCACGGCACGGCAGTTGCCGACCATTCTCCCGGCTCATTGTAGAACCTCGTCTTCCCCCCATCGGAGGGGCGCTCTTTCATGTTACGGATGATCCCGCCATGCTTCACAGCACACGGCACAGCTTCACGCAGGGAAGCGAACCTTATGGTGACGAAGCCCGCACCGGGGACATCAACGTCAGGCCACGATACGGCATACCTTTCCATTTCCCATTCTCCTGTGGTTGAGGGTTTCATTTACGGCACCCATACTGCCCGGCACTGACGGCGCAATGCCGGGCCTGCGGGCATCAACTCATGGTGGTTGTAGCGATGAACATATCCGGCCTTGAAGAAGCGGCAGAGAAGACGCCCTTGTCCTGCAATGCCTTCTGTCTTACGAGCACCATAGCTACGGCAAGGTCAGATATATACTCGACAACGGATTCCGGGACGGACGCCCCCATATCCCACAATGCGTTGAGGAAGGATTCCATATTGCCCGGCTTCTTGCTGAACGTCACCTTGTCACCCGGAGCGGTGGCAAGCGCTGTACCGATGCCCACAGCATAGGGATAGTCATACCCCGTGTGCATACGCACTGCGCAGTGCATGTTCTTGTATGGCTTGTTGTATGCGGACACGGCACAATACCACGTCGCTTCCAGCATTGTGGTCGACATATGCGGCGTATACGAATCGAAGAGGCCCACCACGCCAAGGTGGGCAAAGGCTACCTTGTTCCGCATGAAAGCATTGATCTCATCTGCCTTCCTGTTCATCTCGCCGCTGCAATCCCAATTGCGGGGGAGCTCAAAGTCAATGGCGTCAACCAGAGACTTTACCCTGTCGAATGACTGAGTGCCCCGCTTGTAGTTGAAGCTGTAGATCATCTCTCTTCACACTCCCAGATTAATTGTGCTTATCAAGGATGGGGGCAACCAACTGCGCAAGGGTGCGCAGGGCGTCCTTCGTCTTGCCAAGCTCGGCCCGCAATGCCTCCATGTCGGTGCGCATTTCGGCAAACTCAAGATATATGTTCTGCAATTCGGGGGCGTTCTTCCCGACATCCAATTCAACGCGCATGTCGGCAAGAATATCCTGCAACTTGTTGATGTCTTCCCCCATGCCATACAACCGTTTTTCAAGATCGGCTTTCGTCAGGCGAAGACGATAGTTCTTGTTGTAGTAAGGACTGTCTGCCGTGATGATGTCCGGGTCGCCCGGAAGTATGGGCTTGTGCGCCAGCGGGATCAGTTCATTGAGAAGCCACGGCACACGGGTTGTAATAATGGGCACACGCTGGTTGTAGTTCGTAAACGATTCAACCCCGGCGTCGTTTATAAAGAACGTCTGCGGCGGGATGGTGCGCCCATAGCGGGACGGCCCGCCGTAAATAAGGCTCAGTTCGTACAAGGTCTTCGCGCTATCCGGCGGGCACATGGAAAGCGCACGGGGCAAATTGGAAATCCCCAAGAACAGGGCAATGGACTTTGCCTGATACCACGGTTCCTTCTGTGTCCATAAGAAACGAATCGGCACATCCACATTATGGTGGAAAACCCTTTTCAAAATAGCCGCC
>ERZ780128.520-NODE-520-length-15027-cov-2.859605_pt1 | contig 15027 bp, 10 predicted proteins | sample MGYA00511170_ERZ780128 | MGnify/ENA primary metagenome ERZ780128 (study PRJEB29588, sample SAMEA1970465) | human gut metagenome | biome: human gut; feature: human-associated habitat; material: faeces | place: Denmark | collected 2008/2010 ...
ATCCTGCACAAATCCAAAACTTGCAAAGCTATGAATTGTGTGGTATATTAGACATAGAAAAAGACAACCGCCCACAAGGTGGGTTGCCTGAGTAACAAAGTTTTAGAAAGCCACTTCTTTACCCGCAAAGTGTAGGAGTGGTTTTCTTATGTCTGGGTTATTTACAATATTGAAAAATAAATGTAAGTAATGCCAGAATGAACATTCCGAAGAGCATTAAGTCTTGGAAGGAATAGTTCTTCATAAGCATCACCTCGATTCCTGAGGAATTAAGGCAACACCATCCTACAACACGGTTGTCAAAAACATTTTATCATAAATTATACATTAAAGCAATAACACGTTTGCTTATAAAGGAGAGCTGGCAATGCCAAAGAAAAAGACAGCATTGACAATAGAAGAACGCTTGCAGCAGGCGCTGGTGCCTGCGGAGGAACAGCCTTATGAGGTGCCGGAGAATTGGGTGTGGGTTAGGCTTGGGAATTTCATAGATTTATTACGTGGAGTTTCCTATAAAAAGCATGATGTTCACAATGAAAAAATGGAGAATGATTGCTTGATTTTAAGAGGAGGAAACATAATAGAGGGTGGTTTAGATTTAAACGCTGATAATGTATATGTTGACAAATCTTTAGTTTCAGAAGCTCAGTTGATACGAAAAAATGATATAATTATAGTTTCTTCGACTGGTAGTGTAAAAGTTATAGGAAGAGCGGGCTTAGCATTTTATGATTATAATGATGTTGCATTTGGTGCTTTTTTGACTTTAGCAAGGCCAAAGAACGGATGTAACAAAAGTTTTGTTGATTTATTTTTTCAAAGTTTCTTATATAGGCAGAGTATAAGAGAATTGGCTAGTGGAGTTAATATCAACAATATACGTTCTGAGTATATTACAAATATGACTTTCCCTCTCCCTCCACTCTCCGAACAGCAACGAATTGTCGAGCATATCGAAGAGCTTTTCGCCAAGCTCGATGAAGCAAAGGAGCGACTGCAGGAGGTTGCCGACAGCTTTGCCGTGCGTAAGGCAGCAATTCTGCACAAGGCGTTTACGGGCGAGCTGACAAAGCCGTGGCGTCGGGAAAACGGCGTGAGCGATGAAAGTTGGGAAGAAAAATTTGTCAAAGATATTTGCAATGATATAAAAGTAGGAATAGTAATCAAACCTTCACAGTATTATACGGATCAAAAAAATGGTGTGGCGGCGTTTAGGTCTGCAAATGTTAGAGAATCTTATATAGAAGATAAAGATTGGGTTTACCTTAATAAAAATGGTCAAGATACTAATAAGAGAAGCGAAGTTCATACAGGTGATGTATTGATAGTTCGTTCAGGAAATCCTGGTACAGCATGTGTTGTTACTGAAAAGTATGACGGGTTTAATGCGATAGATATATTGATTGCAGTACCTGATTCAAAGAAAGTAACTTCTGAATTTTTGTGTGCTTATACAAATTCTCCTGCGTGCAAAACGCTTATCTCTAACAATAAAAGAGGTATGGCATTAGCTCACTTTAACGTTGGCGGATATTCTCAATTACCTATTTCTCTCCCATCTCTCCCCGAACAGCACGAAATCGTGCGCCTCATCGACGAGCTGCTGGCACGCGAGCGCGCAGCACAGCAGGCAGCGGAGCAGGCCTTGGTAAGCATCGACCTGATGAAGAAATCCATCCTGGCGCGTGCCTTCCGCGGTGAGCTGGGCACGAACAAAGCGAGCGAAGCGAGCGCTCTGGAGCTTTTGCGGCAGGTGCTGGCGGAAGGCTGAGCATAAGCAAAGAAGAGCATGTTATTATAGGAAAAGAGTGATATTATGCGTATTGTGGCTTGTGATGATGATGTAAGCGAGCTGGAAGAGCTTAAACAGCAACTGCAGGAAATAGGCAGGAAGTATCAGCTGCTTTTGGATATACGTACATTTACTGAAGGGGAGCAGTGCTGTGAATACTTGTGTTTAAATAGCGCTGACATTGTCTTTATGGATATCTATTTGAAGCCTGGTAATGGCGTGGAGTTTGTGCGGCGTTTGCGCCAGCACAGGCTTAACTTTAAGCTGGTCTTTCTTACTTCGAGTAATGACTTTGCCATTGAAAGCTATGAGCTGGATGCGGCGTACTATTTGCTGAAGCCTTTGCAGCCGGAAAGGCTGGAGCAGGCGCTGCAGCGCTGCGGTGTTTTTGACAAGGAAGAGTATGTTACTTTTGATACTGCGGTGGAGAGGGTAAAGCTAAAGCCTAAGGACATTATCGTTGTAGAGGTGCAGGATAAATACTGCTATATTCACACAGCACAACGCACCTATAAGGTGTACAGCTCCATCAACAAGGTGCGGGAAAAGCTGACGCAGGATTATTTTCTGCTTACCTATCGCAGCGTGCTGATTAACATGCATTATGTAGAGGGTGTCTACAGCAATTATTTTTTGCTGGGCAATGGCTTTAAGGCACCCATCAGGGTGCGCGACAGCGCAGCTGTGCGCAACGCCTATATGCAGTGGGCGTTGCTGCAGGATTAAGGATACTTTGTTATAAAAAAATGGAACCTCCGTTACGGTCATGAAGGCCGTTGCGGAGGTTTTTTTAGTGATTAGTGGTTAGTGTGTAGTGGATAGTGATTAGTTTTTAGTGGGAAATGCTTTAACTATTGTTTTATTTGTTACAGTTTTGAACAAAAAATAATCAAGTAAAGTTGGCAAAATGCGTTTTACGATGAGAATTTGCGCTTTACGATACAAGACGTTGAATTCACTGAATTTTATGAGATAATGAGCATGATAAGAGTTGTGCGGAATGCGTCGGATGGTGATAGTTGCATAAGGCGCACGCATGGGTTTGTTTTATACTTTAAGGAGGATGATGATTATGACTAGGAAAAAGAGTAATGTCAAGGCGTTGGCCCTTGCCGTAACGTGCGCAATTCTCGCGGGGGGGGGCATTGGTCTTGAACCGGTGTATGCTGCGGATGTGACGCTGAGTTTGACCAATGGTGCGATTACAGCAGGAAGCGTTATCGGTACCATTAACGGTACAGTTGGCGGCACAGCTATTGCTGATGGAACTATTACCGACGGTAGCCTTACGAACGGCAAGTTTAGCGGGACGGTTACTCTGACTGGCGATGATATTAAAACAGCAATTGAGGGTGTTGATATTTCCATGGCGAAGGTAGGCTCTGATGCTACCAGTGGTACTATCGAGAGTCTGGTCAAAAATGTTGGAGATAATAGTAATGCTATTCAGGCTGTCAATGGTCAGGTAACTAATTTAGATAGTAAAGTAGAAGCTTATAATACTAACCTGAATACTAAGATTACTGAGCAAGTTAGTACACTTGATGCTAAGATTGATACCAAAGTAAATGCATCTGATTTTTCAGCTTACCAGGTAAAAAATGATAAGGCCGTAGATACTTTGAAGTATAACACGCAAAAAATCGAATTCAAGAAAGATAATAAGGTTACGTCTGATAATGCTACTTATATAGATGGTATTACTCATGCTGGCGACGTAAGGCTGGCTAACGGCGAAGTAAGAGCAAAAAGCATAGTTCTTGAAGAAGAATTTGCTGGTGGCACTTCTGCGCAAGCAACACTGACTCGTGAAAGCATAGTAAATCTTCACGGCATGATTGACGGTGAAACTAAAATCAAAGTTGCTGATGGCTCTGAGGTTGGTGGCGTAACGTTTAACCAGGGTAAAGTTACTAATGTAGTAAGCATTAATGATAACTTGAAATTTGAGTCTGACGGAATTTATCTTAATAAAGGTGATCAAGCAAAACAAATAAAATTTAGCAATGACGGAAAAATCATCATCGGTACTTCCTCTAGTGCTTATGATACCGATGGTTTCTATGCTGGCGGTGATGATTACACTGAAGCAAAAGCAGCTATTGATGGTATTAATGGCAAAATTAAAGGTGCTAATGGTGCATTTGGCGTTGACGATAATGGCAATGTAACGACAACCGGCGATATCAAGGGTAAGGATATTACTGCTAGTGGTAAGCTTACTGTAGATGGCGATGCAACTGTTGGTGGCAACCTTGGCGTAATTGGTGACACTACATTGAAAGGCAAGCTGGACGTAACTGGTGACACTACATTGAAAGGCAAGCTGGACGTAACTGGTGACACCACATTGAAAGGCAAGCTGGATGTAACTGGTGACACAACTGTAGGCGGCGATTTGACCGTAACAAAGAAGATCAAAGGTGAATCTTTGAATATTGGTTCTACTGGCAATGAATTTATTGTTGATGCAAATGGCAATACAACTGTTGGCGGCACTCTTGGTGTAACCGGCAAAACTACCTTGAAAGATGAGCTGCAGGTGGATAAAACAGCAACCTTCGGCATTGCGGTAGGTTCGAAGACTGTTATTAAGGGCGATCAGGTTGCAACCGGCAGAATTGAAACTGACGCTACTCAGGCAAGTAAAATTGGTGGAGTTACCCTTCACAACGGTCAAATTACTGCTGAAGGTATGACCATTAATGGAACTATTGATCTGGAAAACCTGAAGGTTAAAAATGAACTGACTGTTGGGACTAATACTAAAATTACTGAAGGCACATTGCAGCTTGGCACTGCCGAAGATAATAAGCTGACTGCTGAGAAGCTTGCTAATATTAATCAGACCATCAAGGCGAACAGGGTAATTGATGCTACTTCTGCAACTATTGGCGGAGTAGAAATTAATGGTGGCAATGTAACAGCAACAGGCACTGTTCAAGGACAAACTATTTATGACGGAGTAGGCGCTAAGTTAGAGAATGGCAAGATTACTGCAAAAGAAGGTCAAATTGGTAATGTTACAATTAGCGCAGCCGGTGAGGTAACTGGTGTCAAGAGCATAGAAGCTAGTACCTTTAAGGTTGATGAAGATAACTACCTGAATAACAATGGTATTACTGCTAAAGGCGGCCACATTGGCGGAGCTGTTATCGATGCAACAACTTTAACTGTTGGCGTTACGAAATTAGACGGTACTGAAGGCATTACCACTAATAAATTAAAGATTGGTGACATGGCCTTAACTGGTACAGGATTAAATACTGGCACTAATGATTTCCAGGTTAATGGTGTTACCTTTAACCAAGGTAAAGTAACTGCTCAGGCTGACAAAGGCTTTGTTGCCGGCACCTCTTCCTTTAAAGAGGGCTCCTTAATTGTCGATGCAAATAACAAATTAGAAGCAACCAGTGGCTTAACCACTGAAAAAGCAACTGTTAATGGTACTTTGGATGTTACCGGTAAGGCTACCTTTGGTACTGCCGGCAAGCAAACTACTATTGATGGCGATGCCGTTACAACTGATACTCTTAAAGCTAACAAGCTTATCTTAGGTGCTTCCGGTGATACTACTGTTGAAGTTAATAAAGATGGTTCCCTGAAAGCAGCTGGCGGAAAGTTTGCAGTTGATAAGGATGGTGCATTGAAGGCAGCTAATGGTGCATTTAATGTAGCTAAAGATGGTAAAACTACCTTTACTAAAGATGCTGATAATTTAAGCTCTATTAATGGTGGTAACATTTGGGCGAAAGCAACGGATATTGCTGACAATACAAGCTCTGAATTGACTCACGATTATAAAGGCTTGCATATTAAAGGTAACAAGTCCGGTCAAAAATCTGCTTTTGATTTCGATACTGCTTCCGGCATTGGCACCTTCACTGGTCAGGATAATTCGACTACTCAAATTAATGGTAGTGCAATTCGTTCGGAAAAGATCGATGGAACTGCTGGCAAGCTTGATGGCGAAAACCTGACTCTTTACAAAGATCCTAACAACCAGACTACAATGTCTGCCGGGAAAGCAACCTTCACTGGTGATGCTGGCGAAAAGGGTGGCAAGGTCACCACTATCAACGGTGGTACGATTAGTACTGATACGCTGAATGTTGAACGTATTAACCTCGGCGAAGATATTCTGGATAGCAATGGTAATCCGCATGGTAGCAATCTGTCCATGGATAAGCAAGGTAACTTCTCCGCAGCAGGTGGTAACTTCAAGGTTACTGGCGGTTCTGGTGCAGACAAAGGTGCTTTCACTAATACCGTTGGCAATACTACTTTGCAGACTGATAATGCTGGCGCAAGCATGAAGTTTGATAACACTGCTGCAACTGGTGGCGTTGAATCTAAGGTTACTGTTGAAGCGAATAAAGCAACTGTTGCTGCTGGCGAAAAAGCTTCCTTCGTAGCTGCTGCCGATAATGGTGGCACTGCTACTATTACTGGCGGTACACAGACTGTAACCACTACTGATAAGGGCACTGTATTCGAAAACTCTGCTCATAAGACTGCGTTCGTAGACAATGGTGCAACCAATACCATTATAAACGGTAACGAAATTACCACCGGCAAGATTACCACTGACCAATTAGTAATTACCGGTCAGGGCAATGCTGACGGCAATGGCGGTTCCATCGCTTTCGGTGGCAATGGCACAATTAAGAGCGATATCAATGATGGTACTGCTAATGGCCAAAAAACCAGCTTTGAAACTACGCTGGATGGCGTAAATACCAAGGTAACTAATGGCACGACTACTACAGAAAACAAGGTTACCGCTGCAGGCAACAGCAACACTGTTAAGCAAGACGATACGCATAAATCCGAATTCAACCAGGGTTTGACCAGCATCGGCGGCGTGGTAACGAATGGCGAAATTAAGGTAGCGCAAAAATTAGACGGTGCAACTGGCCTGCTTACCAACGAAGTTACTGATGCCAACGGAAGCAGCAAGCTGGAGCAAAGCGGCACTGGCCTGACCTATACGGACAGCGCTAATGCAGGCAACGTAACACGCATCGACAGCAGCGACGTTTCCATCGGTTCCGCAACGAACGATAAAGACCGCATCAACCTGTCCGACCTTGGTCAGATTGACGACCTTGACCAGGAAATCCGCGATAACGAAGTGTACAAGAACAACGAAACTGCAGTAGGCGGCATCAATGCTGAAGCTGCAATCCGCCGCGGTGAGGTTGAACGTCTGGATAACCGCATCAGCGAAGAGGTTACCCGTCTTGACGGCCGCATTAACGACGTCAGCGACCGTGTAAATAAGGTAGGCGCAATGGCAGCAGCTATCGCTTCCCTGAAGAGCATTGGCTACGACCCGCAGGCTCCGAGTGAATTCAGCATCGGCCTCGGTCAATACAAGGGCGAAACCGGCGTGGCAATGGGCTTCTTCCACTATCCGAACAAGAACTTCATGATTAATGTCAGCCTGTCTACTGCCGGCGGCGAAACCATGGGCGGTATCGGTGCAACCTGGCGCTTCGGCCACAAATCCCCGCAAAAGCTTTTAGAAGAGCAGCGCGAGGCTCAGGCTAAGAAGGAGCTGGCAGCAGCCGAAAAATATCAGGCAGCAGCAAAACTTGCCAAAGAAGCGCAGGAGCGTGCTGAATATGCAGCCAAACTGGCGCGTCAGGCACAGGTGAGCGCAGATAATGCTAAGGCAGCAGCTGATGCAACCCAGGCTAAGCATTTTGGCTGATAAGCAGGCAGCAGGTGCAGTCATAGCAGGATAACAACTGGTTTTCCTATAAATCATCATACTCCGCCAAGCAATGCCCCATAACTGCTTGCTTGGCAGTTCATGAGGCTGGAATCATAATACTGACCTTATGAACAAAAAAGGCTGGGGTTTGAGCGTTTGCTCAAATTCCAGCCTTAAAACTTGCTAAGCCATATAATCTGTGGTATATTAGTCATAGAGGATGACAACCACCTGCAAAGGTGGGTTGCCTGAGTAAAAAAGTTTTTAGAAAGCCACTTCTTAACCCGCAAAGTGTAGGAGTGGTTTTCTTATTGTTGCGCACAAATTCAAAACTTGCAAAGCTGTGAATTGTGTGGTATATTAGATATAGAAAAGACAACCGCCCACAGAGGTGGGTTGCCGATAGGGTTAAGAAAAATCCGCTCCTTACTCGGGAAAGTCGTGGGGCGGTTTTTCTATGTCCGTAACTTTTTTACTATTTGTTCTTAAAAATGAACGTAAGTAATGCTACGATAAAAACTCCAAAGGACATTAAATCCTGAAAGCTGAAATATACCATAGACATCACCTCCATTCGTATAGAATGAAGGCAACACCACCCCGTGAACCGGTTGTCAAAAACATTTTATCATAAAATTTCAACTAAAACAATAAAATGTTTGCTTATAAAGAGCTTCATTAAAAAATTTAAGACCTTGGCGTCAGTAAAAACTGACATCAAGGTCTTTTTGTTACGCTTTGCGTCTGAGCATATCGGCAATGCGCTTTTGGTTTTCCATCGCTGTCAACGCTCTTTCGTACAGCAGCATCTGCAGCTTGCTTTTGACAGGCTGCAGCTTGGGCGAGCCTTCTATAGTGTAAACAACATTATCGTCCTTATCGGTGTACAGGCTTTTGAGCAGCGCATACTGAGTGCCATCGTTATTATACAAATAAATCTGCGTCATGCTGATTGCTGTTTTCAGCTCCGGCTTGGTGGCCTGCAGCTTAGGCAGCATTTCCTTATTGTAGCGCAGCTCGGCAGACAACAGCAAAAAAAGCTTGTCGCCCTGGCGCAATGCCTGCAAATTATCCTTATCAAGATATAAATCGCCAGCGCTGGTGCTGGTTATTTTTTCCATGTTAGCGTTTTTATCGGTGCCTGCGCCAGCGAAGGCTGTGCAAGTGCAGGCAAGCGCAAAAATCAGCGTCAGTAAAATAAGTAATTTTTTCATCATCAAGTCCCGCCTTTGTTTATAGTAGAAGAAGCTTTTCCTTTATCATACAATTTTTGGCGCAATAAGTAAAGCAGCAAATGTGCTTGCTGTGCACGTCTCCAGAATACTGCTTTTTGAATAAATGCGCCAGAAAAATTCTTTTGTTAAAGTATTACAGGCAGCTTTGCTTTTGGCAGCATAAACTTTAACCTAATCCGCCAGAAGTCCTCCACATCTAAGGTGGGGGATGAAGGTGGGTCTGGCGAATTTACGTAAGTAATTGAGCCGGACAATTGCTCCGTAGATAGCTTTATGATATAATCAGGCATAGAAGTGAAAGGGCTGATTATACTATGAAATTAGACAATAATAACCATTCAGTGTTCTTGCTGTATTACCATCTTGTTCTGGTAGTAAAGTACCGTCGTAAGGTGTTTTCCGACCAGATGAGCCAATATGCAAAAGACATATTTGTTCGTATAGGCTCTTCATATAACATCACATTGGAAGAATGGAACCATGATCAAGACCATGTACATATCATGTTTCGTGCCCATCCTAATACAGAGATGTCGAAATTCATCAACGCTTACAAAAGTGCCAGTTCTAGGCTAATCAAAAAAGATTTTCCAGAAGTTAGGAGTAAATTGTGGAAAGAAATGTTTTGGTCAAGAAGCTATTGCTTGCTGACGACAGGCGGTGCTCCTATTGAGACAATTCGTAAATACATAGAAAATCAAGGCAGGTGATTATAGTGAATAAGGCATACCGATACAGGCTCTACCCGACAATTGAACAGAAGATTATGTTTGCCAAGACTTTCGGCTGTGCCAGATTCATCTATAACAAGATGCTTGGAGATCGACTTGATTACTATAAGGAAACAGGCGAGAGGCTGAACAATACACCTGCACAGTACAAGAAAGAATTTCCTTGGCTGAAAGAGGTTGACAGCCTTGCTCTCGCCAATGCCCAAATAAACCTGAACAAGGCGTATAACAACTTTTGGAGCAATAGGAAGCATTTTGGCAAGCCACGCTTCAAGTCGAAGAAAACAGGTCATGCTTCATATTCTACGAACAACCAACATGGCTCTGTAAGAATCGAGGGAAACAAAGTCAAGCTGCCTAAAATAGGCTGGGTAAAGCTGTGTCTGCATCGTCCATTGATGGAAAATAGCACCATAAAGACTGTAACCATAAGTAAAACACCGTCAGGAAAATACTATATCAGCATTTTGGTGGAGTATGAAAACCAAATACTTCCCATCATACCGAAGAATTTTCTTGGATTGGATTTTGCTATGCACGGGCTGTATGTTGCTTCCGATGAGGACAATGCCGATTATCCAAATTTCTTACGGGAAGCCGAAAAGAGATTGGTCAAGGCACAAAGAAAACTCTCCAAGAGACAAAAAGGGAGCCGTAATAGGAATAAACAAAGACTGCGTGTGGCTGTACTCCATGAGAAAATTGCTAATCAACGCCGCGACTTCCTGCATAAGAAAGCTCGTTATCTTGCAGACCGCTATGATGCGATTGGCATAGAGGACATTAGCGTAAAGGCCATGGCGAAGCGAAAGAAGGGTGGCAAGTTCAGCTTTGGTAAATCCATATCCGACAATGGCTGGAGCATGTTCACAAGTATGCTGGAATACAAACTTGCATGGCAGGGTAAGCAACTTATCAAGATAGACAAATGGTATCCAAGCAGTCAGCTATGCCATGTCTGTGGCTACCAGAACAATGACACCAAAGACTTATCTGTGCGGGAATGGGATTGCCCTAAGTGTGGCAGTCATCATAACCGTGACAAGAACGCTGCAATAAATATTAGAGAAGAAGCTAGGCGAATATCTGCCTAGCGTAACTCATAAAGTACCGTGGGTCGCACGGGAATCTACGCCTGTGGAGAGAGTGTAAGTCGCCATAACTCTTCGGAGTTAGTGGTGCTGTTCTCGCTGAAGCAGGAAGCTTCCGCCTCTATAGGCAGGGGTACGTTCACATTTACTTCATGCTTTTACTCTGCTATACTATAATTGTACAAGCGTTGAGGAGGTGCAATCATGCCATTGGAATATTATTTTATGCTGGCGGGCCTTGTCCTGCTGCTGATAGAATTTGTTGTGCCGGGCTTCGGAATTTTCGGTGTCAGCGGCATGGTGTGCCTGACAGTCGGCGGCTTTTACGTTTTGGGCGGCAATGCCTGGGCGGCGCTGGTGCTGTTGGCAGTGTATCTGTTTTTGGTGCTGGTGATTACGCTGCTGTGCGTGTATCTGCCCAAGGAAAGCAAGTATAATCCCTTTGTGCTGTGGACACGTCAAAAAAACAGCGAGGGCTACACCGGCGGCAAAAACTGGAGCATGCTGGTGGGCAAAAGAGGCACAGCCTTGACTACGCTGCGTCCTGCAGGCACGATTCTGGTGGACGGCAAGCGTCTTGATGTGAGCAGCCAGGGAGATTATATCGAAAAGTCTGCTTCCGTGATTATTGTGCGGGTAGAGGGCAGCAAAATTTTTGTAGAACAAACGAAGGAGTGACATTATGGATGTATTATTCAGTATGATTTTCGGCGGTGGCTTTGTAGTAGTTCTGGCCATTGTCGGTATAGCAATTTTTCTTAACTTTGTGCCGTTGGGATTGTGGATTTCCGCAATTGCTGCTGGCGTTAATGTAGGCATCTTCAACCTCATCGGTATGCGCCTGCGCCGCGTGCCCGCGTCGCAGATTGTGCTGCCGCTGATTAAGGCGAACAAGGCAGGCCTTGACGTTAATGTTAACCAGCTGGAGGCGCATTATCTGGCAGGCGGTAATGTTGACCGCGTTATTGATGCTTTGATTGCGGCCCACAGAGCGCAGATTGAGCTGAGCTTTGAGCGTGGCTGTGCCATCGACCTGGCAGGCCGTAATGTGCTGGAGGCTGTGCAGATGAGCGTTAACCCCGAGGTTATCGAAACTCCGGTAGTAAGCGCTGTTGCCAAGGACGGCATTGAACTGAAGGTAAAGGCACGCGTAACCGTGCGCGCCAACATTGACCGCTTAGTAGGCGGTGCCGGCGAAGCAACGATTATTGCGCGTGTCGGCGAAGGCATTGTAACAAACGTAGGCTCCAGCGCCGACCACAGCAAGGTACTGGAAAACCCCGACTATATTTCCAAAACAGTTTTGGACAAGGGCCTTGATGCAGGCACCGCTTTTGAAATTCTTTCCATTGATATTGCGGACGTAGATGTAGGCCGTAACATCGGCGCTGCGCTGATGACCGACCAGGCGGAGGCAGACAAGCGCATTGCTCAGGCACGCGCTGAGGAACGCCGTGCGATGGCTGTTGCCAAGGAACAGGAGATGAAGGCCTATACACAGGAAATGCAGGCGAAGGTTGTGGAAGCACAGGCTAAGGTGCCGACAGCGATGGCTGAAGCACTGGCTAACGGCCGCTTGGGTGTAATGGATTACTACCGTCTGAACAATATTCAGGCAGATACGCAGATGCGCCGTACGATTGCCGAGGTAAGCCCGGAGGGCGAGGAAAAGCCTGAGGGCAGTAAATAAGCGAGGTGCAGCTTATGGGCGGTTTATTTGACCATAATTTAATCCCCCTGCTTTTTGTCCTCGTAATGCTGGCCAACGTATTTTTGGACCGTCGCAACCGCCGCCGCCGCAGACAGCAGGAGCTGCCGCAGGAAACGGCGGAGCCGACGCAGGCAGAGAAGCAAACGCAGGCTAAGCCTAAGGACCTTGCCGCCGAGTTTGAACGCCGTCTGAAAAAGACGACGGAAGAAGCACAGGCACGCAAGCGTCAAAGCAGCCAAGGCGTAGTGCATGACGGAACGCGTGTGCGCCGTGATGATGGCAGCAGAGTTCACCGTGACGGCGAAGCACTGCATGACCACACCGGCAGGATTCACCGCGAAAACGAAGACCTCGTGCATGACAGGGGCAAGGTTTATTACGACCCCCGCGGTGATTACAGCTATGATGAAGCGAAGATGAACGCTGCTGCGGCAGCGTTTAATGCGCGCTACGCGCAGGCGCAGCCTGCAGCGAAAAAGCGCGTCAAGCTGAAGCATGCGGCGCTGGTCAACGGCATTATCATGGCAGAGGTATTAGGAAAACCGCGCGCTCTTAACCCCTACGAGGAGCGCTGATTTAAAGATTCTCGCAAACAGTAAGGAGATGTTGGAGAATGTTGGAAAAGCTGGATTTGAGTAAAAAAGTGTCCAAGGAAGAATACAACAGGCAGATGGAAGTGCTGGGTGAACGCCTGGGAAAGGCGCAGCGCATGGCGCGCGACGCCAAAAGACCGATTATCATCGTGTTTGAGGGCTGGCGCGGTGCACGCCGCAGTGCGCTGATTAACGAAATGATGCAGCAGATGGATGCCCGCGGTTTTAATGTTTATTCCAGCGTGCGTTTGCGCGGTGTAATGCAGGAGCAGCCGTTTTTCGGCGCCTTCTGGAAGCGTTTGCCGGCGTTGGGACATATTGTCGTTTATCACCGTAGCTGGTATTATCTGAAAAACGCCAACGAGCTGGCGGATAAAGAGGATAACACCAAGTATCCTGCTGTTTCCTTTGAGCATATCAACAACTTTGAAAAAATGCTTACGGATGATAATTATCTCGTGCTCAAATTTTTCCTGCATCTGTCACCGGAGCAGCAAAAGAAAAATATCGCCAAGAATGCCAAAACACTGGGCAAGGCGTGGCGTGACCTGAATCCTGCTATTGATGAAAGCGAAGATTACGATAAATTTTTGCCGCATTACGAAAAAATGCTGGAGGCTACCGATACGGTAAACGCTCCCTGGCACCTGATTGCCGACGATGATCCGCGCAGCGCGCGTCTGGAGGTATTCGGCACGATTGCCGATGCTATCGAAAAGGCTGTGCAGATGCCTGTCGAGCCTGCTGCCGACAAGCGCACCGCAGCAACCTACGATGTGCTGAGCAAGATTGATGCCAACAAGGAGCTTACCAAGGAAGAATATAAGGAAAAGCTGGATAAGTACCAGAAAAAGCTGACACAGCTGCAGATTGAAATGTTCAAGGCGCAGATTCCTGTTGTTATCGGCTTTGAGGGCTGGGACGCTGCCGGCAAGGGCGGCGCTATCCGCAGACTGACGGCGGCACTGGACCCGCTGGGTTTTCATGTGCACCCGATTGCGGCGCCGAACGTGGTTGAAAAGCAGTTCCATTATCAGTGGCGCTTCTGGACTAAATTGCCGCAGCCGGGCACTATAGCGATTTTTGACCGCACCTGGTACGGACGTGTCATGGTAGAGCGCATCGAAGGCTTTGCCAAACCGCAGGAATGGCAGCGTGCCTACGATGAAATCAAGGATATGGAAGCGCAGTGGAGCGAGCATGGTATCGCTATTGCCAAGTTCTGGCTGCAGATTGACAAGGATGAGCAGCTGCGACGCTTCAATGACCGTCAGGCTGACCCCAACAAGCAGTGGAAGATTACGGACGAGGATTGGCGTAACCGTGATAAATGGGATGCCTACGAAGCGGCAGTCAACGAAATGCTGGTGCGCACCGACACCTCGTATGCACCGTGGACCGTGGTTGAGGGCAACAATAAATATTATGCCCGCTTAAAGGTTTTGAAAACAGTTATCGATTTGTTTGAACGTAAGCTGGCAGAAAAAAATCAGTAAAATACAAGAGATATCAGCGTAATCTTGCGCTGATATTTTCTTAATAGATTATAGATACTCGGAGAGGAAATGCTTTGTCCTGGATAATCAAAAACTATATTAAAGAAACAAGAGAAAATGAAACCGGCGCGCAGGTGTATCCGCCGGGCTTACGCCATCCGGTAGCGTTTATTTACCCCAACGTCTACCATCTGGGCATGTCGAACCTGGGAATGCACATTTTGTATCAGATGATTAACGAGCGCGGCGACAGCGCCTGCGAACGCTTCTTTTTACCGGATAAACGCTTGCAGCAGGAGCATATCAAAAGCAAAACACCGCTGCTGAGCTTGGAAAACCAGCGTCCGCTGGCAGATTTTGACGTTATCTTCGTCATGCTGTCCTTTGAAATGGACTATGATAATCTGCTGACGGTGCTGGATTTGGGCAATATCCGCCTGCGGGCGGCGGAGCGCAATCAGCGCGAGCCTTTGGTGATTATCGGCGGTCCCTGTGCTACCTTTAATCCCGAGCCTTTGGCTGCTGTGGCTGACGCCTTTGTTATCGGCGAGGGCGAGGAAACAGTGCAGCACGTTCTTGATACTATCTACCGGGAGGAAAGCAAGCAAGAGCGCTTGGCGGCGCTGGCGCAGGTGCCGGGCGTTTATGTTCCCAGCCTG